>Ga0209700_101371_pt1 | contig 50286 bp, 20 predicted proteins | sample SiratroredBW_FD_187528 | JGI IMG/M metagenome (GOLD analysis project Ga0209700, IMG submission 187528) | Root nodule microbial communities of legume samples collected from California, USA - Siratro red BW (SPAdes) (version 2) | ecosystem: Host-associated > Plants > Roots > Nodule | place: USA...
TTTTTTTTTTTTTTTTTTTATTTAAATATTATTTTTTTTTTTTTCTCTACATTGAATATTTTACATTTTAATGGCTTCAAGCTAGATATATTAGATATTACTTGTGTTATTTTTTACAATTTTTGAAAGTTAAGAGAAATTTACTACTTGTTATATAGAAAAAGATGTGGATTAATCACAACCCACAATTAGATACCATGTTATAGATTAAATCAGCTTTAATTACATATACTAAATCTATTTGTTTAGTTGTTTAGTTTTATAAATTATATCTTCATCTTTTTTTTCTGAATTTTAAAATTGTCTTTATGTTTGAATTGTCTTTCTATTTCTCTCTCTGTCTTGTGTTTATCTTCTTCCGTGAGTTTAATTCACGATGCAATTTGAAATAAATTTTACATCCACTGTTTTACACTCCCAATTTATTCTTCTTCTCTCCAATTTCATATTTACATTTTATAATATTAATTTATATTTTTTAATTTTGAAAATTAAATTAAGAATCAATTCAATTTTAATTTGATATCCAAATTGAATATGAATTATATTAAATTATATTTTTATTTGATTGCGAATCAACCTACATTAAATGCTTTGAATTTAAAATAACATTGAAAATCACATGAACAAGAATAAAAGAATGTTATGTTAAAATTGTCAGTTTTTCAATTATTCTTTATAACAAATTTGTCAATTTTTATTTCCCTTAAATTTATACATAAAATTATTTTTATTACAGTCGATCTAATATAAGCAAATCTTATATTAAGAACGTATTTTTAACATTTTAAATTATTTAAAATAAAGCTTATCATCTTGAAGGATGAACTGGCCTTATACAAATATGTAATTCTAATAGAGAAAGCATCTCCTAGTCAAGAATGAGTCCTTTCCAGAATGAAAATAGACCAAGACATTAGCAGAAGGTAAAGGGAAATGGAACATTGTTAAGCCTGAAAATGCACAGTTTCTAATATGAAATGTAAAATTTCATTACTAAACAAGTGATTTTCCAATTACCAAAGATAAAAAAAAGTACCTTACGGATTAATGTAGAAATAATTTTTTTAGAATGCAGGATGCAATTGCCCTAAAGAAGTATTTCCAAATGAAAATTTATATAAACGTCTACCCAAAAAAATTGGTATCGTGGTATCGCAGTGGAGAGACACAACATGGGATGAATGGGGTAACAACCTTCTATATTTCCCGTAAATGAGTTAGTCAATTGATACATGAATATACAAAGGATGTGTAGCTAACCCAAATATGCTACATCACCTTCTGCTAAATTAGTCTAACATTGGAATGCTTCACTCAATTCCATCTCTTCGCATTTTTCACACCTTTAGACTTCTGTTTTGCTGCCTGAAAGGCTTGCATCTTTTGCTTCTTCCGTGCTTCTTTCTCAGCCTGTCATTGCAAAAGAAAAAAATATGAATTTACAAACTACTTGTAAGTTCTGCTATACTGGTAGTAACCGACCCATCTCATGAATTTAAGTGTTTATAACTAACAAAAGTTCACCTTGGACATCTTGGATTTGGCTTTCACTTTAGGAGCTTTGCTATCAAGTTCTGCCTCGCGTTCAAGTTCTCTTTCCCTAGCATCAAGATTCTTCTCTAAATAATACTGCAATTTTTTGAGATTCAAGCATGTTAAAACCAATAATGAGCCATGCAATATAAGAAAATTTAAACGAGCTGTACCTGAAGCAAACATATTACAATTCAATGATTACGAAGTTACCATGTAGTAATGTTACATGAACATAAATTTAAAGTATAAAACACAATTTTAAGAATAAAATACTATTTTGGACCCTCTCAAATCCAATGTTAGAGTTATTTTCATTTTGATCCCGCATTAGATGTATTCCCTGTACCATTGGGTATTTACAGTATCATTTTGGCCCATTACATATATCTTTCTTTTATTTTGGTTCCGACATCCTTCCACTTGTGGGGAGAAGGACTGCAACAAAACGAGAAAAGGATCTAGAAGGCTGTTTGCTTTATTATATTATTTACTTTTTTAAAATTTATCAATTTGAAAATCCTAATAGGTTAGTGAAAATGTCAAGTCCCTAGCTGAGAAATGAAATTGAAATAGAATACATACAGGAAGGACTAAAATGACTAAATGAGAAAATAATCTGAGGGTCCAAAAAGAAGTGAAAACAAAAATCTGAGAGGAAAAATTATTTAACAATTTTACCCTAATTTTAAGATATGATATGATGATACTATACATGAAGAAGATAATCGAATAGGGAACAGGAATAACATATTAGAGAAGTGAGGGCCAAGCAAGGATACTATGATAGAATTGAGGATCAGTAAGGCATCCAAAATCATCCTGAGCATCTTAAATAATATTAAACTCCAAAACACCGTAAATGATTCAAACATCAAAAAGTTTTAAAAAATTAATACGATTAAAACATATCGTACTGATGATCATTGTGTTCCTAGGACCAACTGTATCGTGAATAAAGCTAACCCATTTTATCCAACTCCAATATTATAATTTAAAACAAAAATAAAATGTTTACTATCACACTCAATAAGACAGGAAGGGGTAGAGAAGGGATCAAGGGATCGATTAACTTACATTGTAATCCCCTGCATAATCCTGTATGGTGCCATCTTTAATTTCTATGACCCTGTTAACTATTTGCTTTATGAAGTATCTGTCATGAGATACTGTGATAACAGTGCCCTCGTATTCATTTATTGCCTCCTGTGGCAAGAATTAAACATTACTAGGCCGATACGTTTACAATAAGCTTTTTATAAGGAAAAAGCAGACGACAAAGTGAGTCATACCTCAAGCATTTCTTTAGAAGGTATATCCAAGTGATTGGTTGGTTCATCCAACACAAGCAGAGTGGATGGCTTTACCATGAACTTGCAAAAAGCCAGCCGTGCCTAGTAAAACATAAGACAAGATAAATCCAAATAATTTTGCATCACCATATGAAAAGAGTGAGAAAGAGTGGAACATTGCAATGTAACTAGAAAAATAAAAATTATATATATGCCATGAGCAATTCATGCATATAATATTCTTGATGCTACAACAGTCCATGACACCTGAGATTACTAAATACATTTACTGGTATGGGGAATCACCCTAGTAAATGTCTTAATGTTGTGGTTGGAGCCTATGACTTAGCATCATTTAACAGACTCAATAATTCTTGATTCATATATTTCTTCAAATGCTATTATCTCAAAGCTTTTACTCAAGCAATAACAGCTCAAACATCTAAAGGCTCAGAAATGCTAAATAAATGTCAACTGAAAAGGATGACACAAATCTTGATTTTACCTTCTCACCACCACTCAATAGTGAAACTTTTCGGTCAAGCATATCAGATTTAAAATTACAACGCCCAAGAAGTCCTTTAATATCGTCAATCCTCCAGTCCTCTGCTGCTTCCTCTACTGTCTCAAGCACTGTCTTGTCTAGATCAAGTGCCTCAGCCTATTAAACAAATTAGTTAGCACTAAAAATTTATTAACCACGCAAATTTTGACACAAAAAACTGGAACTGATAGCAAATTCATCAGTTAACAATTAGCTTTTCCCCTATTAAAGTGGCACACCTGATTCTGCTCAAAATAGTTAGGTAACACATTATGCTCCCCAAGCGAAACTTCACCCCCAGTTGGCTTTTCCAAACCCATAATCAGTTTCAGTACAGAACTCTTGCCACATCCATTTGGACCAATAATGGCAATTTTTTCTCCCCTTTCAATTGAAAGATTTGCCTTTTTGAAAAGTGGCTGGCACAGAAAAGCATGATCAGTTGATATCATATAACTATGACACAAAGACAGTCCACATTTAATGCTAAGGTTTTCAATAATAAGATTTTGATATCTAACCTTATCCTCAAAGCCAAATTCCAAGTTCTTAATTGTTACAACAGATCTTCCACTCCTTCCGCGCTCTGGGAACCTGATTTTCATCTGTTTGCGTTCAAATGGCTTCTCCACCAGTTCCTCTTCCTGGAGTCTCTCCAGCTTCTGTTCCCACAAAAAGAAAGGACATTGTTTTAAGCAAATAAAAGAAGAACAACATAGCATTAAAGTATTCGAAGCGGAATGATGCAATGCAACTAATCTAAGCAGTTAAAAGAAGCATGGTGGTTATTTGTCATCTCAATTGCCTATTATTTAATGATGCTTATACCTTGTTAGAATAAACACATTCATGAACTGTCAGCCATTAGCTTAAGCTTTGGGAGAGTTGATTCTTGACATGCTATTATGAACTCTCCCAAGGTATTATCAAGTGTATAACATACCTTGCCTCTTCAAGCCCAGATAACTCTAGCATGAAGGACACGTAAAATACAAAACCATCCATGAACAACGTTATAAGCTATTGGGATTCTCGACGCATACCTTCCCAGCAGATGAAGCACGGCCAGAATTTGCTCCAGCACTTAATCTACTGATCAAGTCTCTTGTCTGCTCAATTTCTTTCTGCTGCTTCTCCCAAGCAGCATACTGTGCTTCAATCCATGCTGCTTTTGAAATTATGTACTGCGAATAATTTCCCTCAAACGTCCTGGACACACCCATGTCAGTTTCCACAATTTTTGTACAAAGTTGATCAAGGAAAGCTCGGTCGTGGGAAATGATAACCATCGGCACATCCTGCTGGTTAAGATACTCCTCAAGCCACTCAATGGTGTCGAGATCAAGGTGATTTGTAGGCTCATCTAACAGCAACAAATCAGGCTCCTGCAACCAAATGCAGATTCCGATTGTTATCAACAACACTTGTAACACTCAAACCCACATCATCTACACAACAAAACAGTGTAGCCATTGAGACATTTTATCACCTAGACAATTGAATTATTCCTTTCTAGACAATGAAGCGTGTGTCAAGGTGCAAAAATATACATACCCTAGACAAAAATAGCAGCCTGTTGTGTAATATCAATGTATTTTGGATTGGCTATAGCATTACGCATAATGTATTCTAAATTTTTGAGCTCAAACCAAAATAAACCTCAAAAGCTAGAAATAGTAGCGTTCAGCTTACCATGAATGCAATGTTACGAGACATCAAACCAATCATACATTTTAACTAATTGGATAGCTCGGTAAACCTTTGTAAAATTGATTTTTGATATAATGCGATTCATGTTTGGATGTTTTCACTCTTAAAAACATACAAATAGTTGCTTTCAGCTTAACATGGATCCAATGTTTTGCGACATCAAACACTGGCAAGCGTTTGTACAATTCATTTTGGTTCTATTTGATTATGAAGTGATTTTGATTTATATTTGGATGTTTTCATTCTAAAGTTAAGTTATTAGAAAAAGTTACTCCAAACATTTTTATCCAACTATAAAACTAGTTAGAGTTGCTTCAACTAAAATCAATTCAGGACCAGAATTACTTCCTAAAACCAAACATGTTACACAAATCTACATCAACATAGCAAAGCGATTCCGAACAATCCAACGTGAATTGAAGCGTACCTGAAGTAGAATCTTTCCAAGACACATTCTCATCTGCCAGCCTCCACTGAAAGACGCAACCAACCTATCAGAATCCTCAGGAGCAAAGCCAAGTTCAGGCACCAACTTATTTATTTTTGCATCAACCTCATCGAGGTCCACAGACTGAGCCCTCCGCTGAAGCAAATCAAACTCATCCAAAAGCCTTCCCATCAACTCCAAATCGTTAACAGCTCCCTCCAGCGCCTTCTGCACCCTCTCCAACTTCCCCGCCACCTCCATTTCCTCCTTGAACGCGCTCATGAACTCCTCCCTCACCGTCCTGCTCAGCGACACCTCGAACTCCTGATTCAGAAACGCGATTTTCATGTTCGGCTTCGCCTTTATCACGTTCCCGTAATCCGGCTCCTCCAATCCAGCGATAATCCTCATCTGCGTCGTCTTCCCCGCGCCGTTCACGCCAACCAAACCCACCTTCTCCCCCTTCTTCACCTCCCAACTCACGTCCTTCAACACTGTCACGCCCTTGTACGCCTTCCCCACATTTTCCAGCTTCACCCCCGACGACACGCCCGACGCGCCGCCACTCTGCTGTTTCCTCCCGCGCCGCGGCTCCTCCGAGGCGGTTTCGGAGAAGAGAGACTCGATGTCGTCGTCGACCGTTACAGTTGTTAGGCCCGAAGAGGAAGCGGAATTGGGCCGCAATGGGCCCGAGAAGCGGCTGGTGTAAATTAGATTGGTGCTGATGTTAGTGTTGGCTCTGGTGGCGACGCGTGGCGGAAGGTGGCGTAGCACGGAGGGCTTTGGTGCATCCAAAATGACCGCGCCGGTGAGGTCTAAGTGATGAAGCTTCGCGGCTAAGTCCATTTCGAAGGGATATGAAAAATTCAGAGAATCGGAATCGAGGATGAGAACAGATATTATGTGAGTTCTCTTCCCCACAATACCCAACCAGATTTCAACCCATAAACCGGTTTTGCGCGCTGATGGTAATGCGGTTCTTTCACTAGCCTTTGTTTTGTACTTTTTGTGGGTAGAGAATAATCGCTTATTATATATATTTTTTATTTTTATTTTTTAAAGGCATAATAATAATAATAGGAAAATTAACAAATTGGTACTTTGGATTTTGGATTAAGAATTTATTGTGGCCAGAACCAAAACAATAGATAGAAAAATCGGACATGAGATTTCAGATAGATAAGAATCCTGGAAGAACATGGACCGTGTGTGGTGAAGAGTAGCTCAAAACGGCCTCACCCTTTTGTGACACGTGTCTTGTTGTTTGGCTCACATCGTTCTCTTCGATCTGCGTCCACCACCGTGAACAACCAAAATTCTCAACTTTTTGTTTCTTGTTTTCATTACGGCTCTATATCATGGTGGGCATTTTGCTCCCTTTTTCTCTTGGCCCAACTATATTATGGGCCGAACTACCAGTCCATAAGAAACCTTGGTGAAGCCTATGGGCTTCTTTGGGTGACCATATCCTGAGAACCATGTCCCAAAAAAACACTGAAAAAATATGTTTATGGTTGTTGTTAATTTGTTTTTTAAAATCAATTCGTTTAATACTAATGGAAAAAATAAAAATCAAATTTGACTAAGTTGTTGATATATTTCAAATTATTTAATTAAATTTTTTAATTTGAAATTATTTTATGAAATAAATATTTGAGCTTTTTTTTTTAGGTCAACCTCTTCACCCAGAACCAACTCTTAAGCCGTTAGAGCTAAGATCTTGAACCTAATGTTCTGTGACTGGGTGAATCAAAATAGATAAGACTGATTGATATTACAACTTAAAAAATTACTTATATGGGAATTAAAACTATTAATTTGACATTATCAAGTGTCACATCAATGTCAAGTTTTTTTAATGACAAAATCCAAAATGAATTTAAAAGTACTTGTATAAGAACTAAAGTGAATAAAATTTGTAGTGTAGAAGTAATAGATACATTGTATAATTGTAGAGAAAAACATAAAATCATCGTTATTATAGACACTAACGCAAAAGAGCAACGCATATCATCTTCATTTCAACGCCTTATCAATATATTTCAGTTTTTTTGTTAACATTAAAAACTAGATGCATATGAAATGGTTTGACAGTAACAAAAAAAATTGAACATAAATATAAAAAAATTTAAAATTATGTAATTATAAAGATCAAATAAGTTTTTTCTCTATGTAATTTTTTTTTTCAAAACGTCATATAAAAAATTAGCTATTATTATCAATAAAAGAAACGTCTTCTTCCATTGCTTTTATTTGTTGCTAAAGTTGTTATGTATAAATAAAAATAATTAATCTTTTTTATTTTATTAATTTGTAATACTTTTTAGTATATATTTAATTTCTTATTTACTATTTTGATATTTTACTTCCTTATTAAAAATTCAATTTCTTTTTAAATTTTAAAATAAAAGGTCTATAAAACTAATTTTCATTTAAAAGTAAAAATAATACTGCTATATTCATACAATAGTTTCCGTTCCAGGGTACCCAACTTGTTAAACTATTTTCGTGATTTGTATAATAATTGACGACTTCATGGTTCCAATAATTGAAAATAAAAAAGCTGAAAGAAAAAAATGAACGTAATAATTAATGCTCTTTACACTATAGTTTTGTTACCTGCTTGTTTCGGCAATGATTGTTCCTTTTTAGTTTTTTTTTTTTTTCTTTTAGGAAAAAGGATTGCAAATCTTTTGTTATCTGTCATTGTCTAGTCACGACTTTATTGTTCATTTAATCTTGGAAGCAGAAGAAATAAATATACTGGTCCCAATTATATAAAACATTAAATTAAATTAATTTATTAAATTTAAAACAAGTAAAATATTGAATACTTTCATGTATAAGAAATATAAAAATTTATTATGAAATGAGAATGTCCACAAATAAAAATTGCACAATAATACAGTGTAGGTATAGTTGTGAGTTTATGGGTTCCAAATGGAGAGAATATTTTGTGAAGGTGAGACAGCTAGAAAGCAAGTGGCGGGTGCTTCAACACGGAATGAAGGTACAATAAATTAAAACAATAATAAATGAAATAAAGATATTTGGTACATAGTTATATACTTCCAACAAGGTAACTAAGCATAACTTAGATATAAAAAAAAATGTTTCATTTTTGTTATTAAATTAATAAATATAAAAGAGAAGCATATATTTAATAACTATTTTTTTCCTTTACCTAATAAATAATAAGAGTATTGTATATTTCATTTTATGAGAACAATTGGTAAGGTATGTGTCTTTTAGAAAATTAATAAAGTTGAGGAAAAGTCTAAGTATGATTTTTCTTTGTGGTGCATAAATAGAGAAGATACACGCAGAAACAGCTATGCTTATCTATCGTTTCATTTGGTTAGAAAAGGCTGTGCCACATTTCTCAAACCCTTTCTCTCTCTTAATTCGAGATCTGAAATCACTCAGATGGAGCAAAGTAAGGAGGTAAGTTCTGTTCTCTCTTTAAACGCCTGCGTTTTGCCATGAGACGGTGTTGTCTTTGGCGGCTAAGAAACACAAGGAACAAACAAAATAATCAAACGGAATGAAATTCTAGTGGTTCCTCGGAATCGATGTTTCTCTGTGTTTTATTTCGTTGCTATTCTGCTCTGTGAGAATTGCGAGCTTTCTACCTTAAAACCTTGGTACCACGCGCAACTAGTTCATTTTGTTCGATTTTTAATTTGTTTTGGTCGTTGAAAATCATGTGCATACTTTGATTTAGTTGTATTTGTCGTTTTTCTTGCTTCTGCTATTGAAGTTTTGTTGCTTTTCGTGAATACACGCGATTGTGATTATAAGTGATAACTCTTTGCTTTAAACTCTGTTTTATTTAATTTATCGATTTGTTTTGTGTTTAAAGTTTGATGTGATGATATTAGTGTTGCAGTAGTACAAGTGATTGTAAATCCCTTTCTGAAGCAAATGGATTATGAGATGGAAGAGGACTTGGGTTTTTTAGTTTTTACAGCAGCCGTGAAACTGCCTATCTTTGTTTTTCGTTATTTCTCTCTTGTATGAATATAATGAGTTTTGTTACGGTGATAAACCGTCTAACTCATAAATCTTTTCACTGTAGAAAAATGCTCCTTGGTTATCAGTGCCACAGTTTGGGGACTGGGATCAGAAGGGACAAGTGCCAGATTACTCACTGGATTTCTCTAAAATTCGGGAAATGAGGAAGCAAAACAAGACAAATATTTCAAGGGCTAGTCTTGGTAATGAAGAGGAACTGATGGCTTCTTCTACCACTAATAATACAAACACTGTCCACAGTGATGAGCACCAGCACCCTCACTACCACCAAACCAGCTCTCCAACTGTAAGATCCCTCCCCAGCTTTATCATTCTTTGTGTTATTAGCTATAATATAACTTTTTTTACGGTGTTAGCTACTACTTTTTAAATTTTCCTAAAAATTTATTCATCCATGGGTGAAGTAATCACCATTGCTGTAGCCTGTAAGTCTTTTTTTAGGGGGATTGGTGGGTGGTTATTATGGGAATATAATTCACACTGATTCCTGCAATAACTAACAGCTTAGGGAATGACTGTGTCTTGCATCTTTTCTTTAATGGGTGGAGTAAGTTTATTTGAAATAAGAGCAGTTTTGAACACACTAATCACCTGTTTTTATCCACCAAGGCATTCATAAAGTCAAGTTTTAAATTAAAATGACTTTGAATTGTCATGAGTTGATAGTGAGAACTCCTTATCAAAATTTTCCTCACTCTTCCTTTAAAAATCTTCACTAATATCTATTTTATTTGATTTACCTCTTTTCCAGTTAATTAATTTTTTCTTCTTTAAATATCAGTGTTAAAGTAACCTAGCCTCAAATCTTCATTGGGTTGGATTAAAAACAAATAAGGAATAAACTAAACTTGACACTTCTATCGTCTGTTTGCCCCTTCAATGCCAAACTATATTTGAAAAAAAGATGCAAAGCAAAAAATTCAATAAACTAAATAATTTGTTGTTAGGCAAGTAAAACACATAAATCTGTAGGGCTCAACATTTCTAGCAATCGTACTGTATATTTGTATAATATTCATCTGGATTTGAAGAGAATAGAGATAAGGGGTGAAGAATAATAAAGTGGAAACTTTTTATCAAAGAAAAGTGGAAAACAAAGACAAATGTAACACGACATGACACATCTTGTCAAGTAAGCTCTAGTAACATAAGAAAACAACAAAGCTCACTAAGGCCTGCCGGTAGATGACAAATTCACGTAGTAACCCATCTGTTTCTTTAGCGAAAGTGGTTACCAGAAGCTTATATACTAATATTTTTCAACCAAAGGGAAAAGGATATATTAGATTATACATTACAGGGAATTATATATGTATATACCCGAGAAAATCTTCATCCTTTTTTAAACTAATGTTTTGCACTAATTTGAGTGGGCGGTGGTTAGGTTGCAAAGGATGTCAAAATTAATATTTATATCTGTAGTTATATTCTATTTGCTAAGGCAACACGCAATTCTAGTCCCTGCACATGGATGAATGTTTGGGGCAGTTGCATTCATTTCATTGGTAAGAGGGCTATAAAATATGGTGATCATTTATTGATTAAAAAAATATAGTTGAACTTTGAGGTCGTATTCATTGCGTATATACTCCAAATATTGGACTAGGATATCTGTAGTGTCTAAATATTGCATCTTTCTTTGATTTTTTCCCCTGACAGACAAGGAGGAGCTTCCTGAGCTACTTCAACTGTTGCGTAAAAGCTTGATGCTGCTGGGAATCTAGAAGCTTTTTTGTCTGCCTAAGGCCATGGACAGGGACAAGCATGGTTTTGCGCTTGGTGATCATTACTTCGTACTTGTTTTTGATTTAGGAAAGCAAACCCCTTTTAAGCCTTAATCTTCAGTTGTCGATTCTATATTACTTGCATCTTAGTTTGAAATTTGTGTATCTAATTAGAGGTAAAGATGGTAAACATGTAAATGGCGCTCTCAGTACTTTTGAACCTGTGCCGCGTGGTCCAAAGTATGATAATTTAATCCAGATAAGCAAAGCTGTCGACCTTGAAATTTCCATTGTTCTTGTTCCTCAATTAGTTCATTATTCAGTCAGGACTTGAATCGGTTTCCTTCTTTCTGCAATCTTTTCCAAACAAAGATGAATTATGTTTACTGCTATTCTTCCGGGTTGGTTTCGTCTATTTGACGTCTATCCATCTTGTTGGACCACTTACATTTCAGCTCAATCACTATAGTTGTAGGCAAGTTCATGTTTGTTTTACCTTATAATTACAAAATTCAATGTAACGTTTAACGTAAATCTTCTCTCACAAAGTTTCTCCGTTTGAGAATTGTATGCTTTCATTCGATGTTTGTCTTGAAAAAAATTGAGAAGTTTTACTTGAACGTGGTTACAGCAAAAGACAAAGAAAAGTGGAAAAGTTTCATTGAATGTGGTTACAAGAAAAACAAGCATACCCTCAATTTTAAAATAGATCAGTATCGCATCTACCCTTGCCAGCAATTTTGTTAAAGAAAATTACGGTTAATATAAATATTTTAAGATTTTAATTATTAAAAATCACGTTAAGAATTAACTCATAGAAAATCCTGTTAAATATGTTTTTCAAAGTAATTATTACAAAAATAAATTATCTTGTACTTGTGGGTAACGGGCGGAGAGTGAGAGTAACTTGACTCTATAATCACCAAATATCGTATGGGGGATATCTTATACCTAAAGGCTTATTATCCAAAAATGAATATTTTTTAAATTAAATATTGTCTTAAACTAGATAGATTGTCCTAAACTAAATATTATTTTCAAGTAAATATTGTTCAAAAATAAAATTATCTTCAAATAAATGTAATTCTAATGAAAAATTTCACATAAATATATTTATTGTACACAGTGAAGATAATGATTTTCTAATGAAAATTCTTACATAAATATGTTTATTGGTGAAGATAATGATTGACTAAAATTATGTATAGACTAAGACAATACTGAAATATTGTGTTGAATATTATGTATAGATCATAAAGGGTCCAAACTCTAATTTTTTCTTTGAGTTCTTCAGTATATAGTCTCGAGCTTAGGGGACTAGTAAATAAGATAATCGAGTACTATCGATCCACCAAAACAAAAAGAAAAGTGAAGAATATCTCGACCAAGAAAAAGAAGGTAAAATTTTGTTTCAAATAACTTAAAATTCTAAGCCTATCGAGTTTGGGAGGCTGGTGTATAGTACATGGTTGAGATGATCAGCCGAGATCATGCATAGACTAAGATTATATTGAGTACTATTGCTAAGTACCTATTGGAGTGTATTATACATAGTTGAGATGATCGGTCGAGATCATGCATGAACCAAAATAATACCGAGGTATCATGTTGAATATCTACCTGAAGTGTGTTGTATATGACTGAGATGATCAACTAAGATTATGTATAGGCCAAGATGATACAGTCCAATACGTATCAGAAACCTAAAATGACAAATAAAGTTAATCATTATCAATATTAATTAAATATTCTAAATTAGTTTGTACAATCACAATTAATCTAAAAAGTTGTGATAATCTAGCCTACCATATCGACAATACTCTTACTTGTTTCTATAAATAATTTTGTATCACCTAATGAAAGGTACCTTTTTGAACCAACATTTAATATTCTAAATACTAAATATTTTCTTAAGTGTCAAAAAGCCTTTTACAAGTACTCCCTTCCTCCTCAAGATTAAAAGGTGACAAACTTCCTAATGCAAGAATAATATTGTTTTAAATATTTCACTAACTTAAAATTGTCCTAACCTAAATATTGTTATAAATTAATTATTGTTGTAATCTAAATACGATATTAACCTAAATATTTCTCAAACTAAATACCGTCTTAACATAAAATTTCCTAAAACGAATATTATAATAAGAAAAATTTAAAATTGATAATAATAAATTTTCATTGTGTATGATGTACAATAAAAGCACAATTTGATGCATTACAAATAAAAAAAGAAAAAAAACATGTAGTTCGAAGAGGCATGACTTGACGAAGAGGAAAGGAAAAAGGGTGTACTTTTTGTTGCTTGGAGAGGATTCAATAAGATAAGCGTAATATTTGTTGTGGTATAATATATAAAGGAAGTGGGAGAGAAAAAGAAAAGAAAAAGAAAAATAAAATGTTTTTTCTGTTAGAAAAGAAATAGTTAAAAAATAATGTTTATTGTTAATAATTTTATTATTATTATTGTTGTTACAATTAAAAAAATAAAGAAAATACATAAATATTTTATATTCTTTATAGGTGTTAGTCATAAAAAAAATTATGTATATAATATAATTGAATGTGTTGAAAATGTAGGGATGCATTATTGTTCTCTAAGTCTTTCTTCTTTTTGTTTGTGAGGAATTACTCTGACTGATTCAACGCGACTTTTATTTTCTTTGGCAAACGTAGCATCACATATCTGTTATTTCTCCTTTCTTCCTTCTTTCTTGGTGATTCCAGTAATTATTTAGGAAAATTGGCAAATAATTTCACAAAATATAGATGATAACATTAATATATATTTAATTATTTTATGTCTAAATAACATTTTTGTTAAAGATACTTCAAATAATTATTTCAAATAACTTCTTTTACATATATTCTAATTTATTTTTAAATTAAACTTAATCACATCTCTTTTAATATATTTGTTAGTTGAAAGACGTTTTCCGTCAATGACACGTTACAAAAGAAAGACTTAAGAATATATCTGCACGACCAGACTCCCACCATATTTTGTTCATATAAAAATAAATGGGAATATAAACAGTGAGAGTACATCCAAACTCCCAATTTCCATCCAAGATCACAACAGTAGAGGCATGAAATGAAATGTGGTTGGGTCCACACATTTTTGTCTTACCAATTTCCTATCACACAAACCATAATGATATTTAATCTTTTCCTCAAATTATCAGAAAATATATTTAGACAGTGTTGTTTCCTGTAGTTATTTAGAAAAAAATAAAATAAGCTAGTAACACTATCACATAATTTTTTAACATATTTTCTATTGATTAAAGTTTATTAGAATCACGTATTTGAATGAGTCTCATTTTTCATTTATCGATTTTTTTTTTCTTTTGGTAGTCTTTTTTTTTTCATTCAAAAAATGTACGAATCTCCAGAAGTAAAATAAAATACCTTTAAGAATTCGAATTTATACTTTTAAAAATTGATTATCAAATTTTTAATGAAATCTAAAAAGGAAAAACTACCTATTTTTTTTTCTCATGCGTAAATTAAAAGTTAGAAAAATTATAAAATATCAATACTTAATTCTACAAAAGGGAAATCTAGAAAGCCCAGCATATACTATTATTGTAGGGCAAAAAATTCCTGCACCAATCAATTTCGACTCGCACTTATTACAGACGTGAAAATATGAAAATACCTATATTATTAGTTTTCAGAAAATATTTTTCAAAAAATTATCGAAATGTATTTTTCGATCTAAAATATATTTTTAAAAAGCATTTTTCGGAATATAATTTTACTGAAAGGATACTTTTAGAATTTTTTTTTAAAAATGATACGGTGGAGCACTCAACATTAAGGACTTCTTCAGAATCTGCACTTCACCTTTTACTAGAAAGTAAATGCAAAAGAAAATATAGTAACTAGTCCTTTCTTGTACAACGTGTGTATGTGCATATTTTTTTTTTATGTTCTTTAACTTTAATAAAATTTGAATTTTAAAGTTCAAACTCAAAAAACTATTGTTCGATAGACATTTCCTTCACAATGAACAAATAAATGCAAAAAAAATGTCTAGTCTATAATCGAGACAAATGATTTAACTATTTGCACTTATATATATATATATATATATATATATATATATATATATATATATATATATATATATATATATATATATATATATATATATGAAGTGTAAACCTTGTACCAAATGATCATAGTTAAAGAGAAAACTAATCATTACTTATACCAATCAAATCTTTAAATGCGTGCATTAATATTGGATCTAAACCTTAAATAGCTCTAAGATTAGGTATCTAATTATCTTTATCTACGCTTTATCAATCATTCTTATTACATTATCATGAGTTTTTTTAAAAGCGAACCAAAATATTAAAGAAGTAATATATCTAAGCTAAAACTATGTAGTAAAAATAATTGATCGACAAACAAAACATGATTAATTATTAAAATAAATGTTATCATTTATTACAAACGTATACTTTTAATTTATTTTGAATTTTTCTATAAACTAAATTTGTTCAGTGTAAATTAAATTTGAAGTAATATTTATTTTTTTTAAATTGTTCTTTATAATTTAAAGTAGTTATGATTTCTCAATGAAAATAATTGAATAATTAAAACAATAATGAATAAGTGTAACATCAAATTAATAATCCAAAGAAAAGTGTAAAGGTAAAACAATAACAAAAAAATTATAGGCAACTTATATGTGATAAAATATAAGTGTTATAGAATAGATTATTATTCAGTGAAAATAATTGAATAATTAAAACAATAATAAATAAGTGTAACATTAAATTAATAATAAAAAAAGGTGTGAAGGTAAAACAATAACAAAAAACTATGGTGAACTTACATGTGATAAAATGCTAAAATATAAGTGTTATAGAATACATTATTTTAAAATACTAATATAAATGGCTTATTTTAAAAATTAAAAACTATTAAAAAGGTTTTCTGGCATATTTTTTAATTTATTTTAAATTTCTTAAATATAAAAAATTGAATAATTAAAACAGGAATGAGTATAACCTTAAATCAACATTTTAGAAAAGTATAAAAAAAAAATCACAGTGAGGGTATACTCATTATTTTGAAACATTAATATAAATTATGTATTTAAATAAGTTAATAGACATTAAAACAATTGCTTTAATTTTATCAAAATTTCAACCAAACGCACACTACTACAATGGAGGAGAAACACAAACAAAACAATTTTTACCAACAAAAAAGTATAATTTATACTAGTAAAATCACTACTAATTAACTAAAAATTACTATAAATATAAACTCTAAACACCTTTCGATACATATTTATATATAAAGGCAATGTAAAAAGAAACATTTTCACTATCACTACATTCCAATTAAATTTTAAAAGAACAAATTACTGAATCGAACTGATGCTATCATTATGTTAAAAATGTCCAGCAGCATGCATGGAGAAAGTGATATCCACCTGAATAATATAATATCCATTCAGCAAACCATATCAATGTTTACAAGTACACAAAAAACTACTCTACCCATTCATTATTTTGTTTGTTGGACACGGATAATCCCACAAGATACATCATTCCAAAACTTAAGCAAATGACGTCCCCTAAGAAACTAATGATTTAACAACGCATCACACTTTAATGTACTCTACCTCACCCCCAACTTAAAAAAGACAAGTAATTGGAGTGTAATCTAATCTAACGATCCAGGAGAAAGTGTCACAAAGGATGTTTGATTCTGTTCAGAACATCCTTTAATAATCTAAGAGAGTGCGTGCAGGCATTCTGATCGACTTTTACAAAATTTCATCTGGGTTTCCTTCTGATTATAATAAATTAAACTTTCTTGATAATCTGAACCACATCTTCATCTTCCAGTTCATGCTCCTGTGACGCAGTAACATATTCCACTTAGTAGGTGACTACATCTTAAAGAATAGAAGAAAGAAAGTAGAAGAAACAGAGCAAAAAATATAGTAAATCGAGTAGAGAATCAACCTTGCCAACTCTTTGAGGCTTGTGTTTCGCACTTGAACCCCAGACCAAAGCACTGCATCATTTGGTAAATGTAAGCATTTAAGGAAAAACATAAGCGATTTGGATTCACTGACTCAACTTTTTCTTTCAATGAACAAATGCCATTCCAGAATCAGTTTATAAACGAGTGTTTCACACACACACACATATATATTAATGAAGCCAATTTAATCTTCATATACATTTGCTGCTCACTAACAGAAACGGAAAAATCCCTCGACATTATGAATGAACAAAGCTAAAGATATTATGTTTTGGGAGAAGAGAAGGTACTCACTACTTAAACTGTTTAAGCATGTCTTTGTGAATACGATTACAGAAGTCTTCAACTGTCCTCTTCTTTGAGGATAATATTACCGGGTCTTCATAGTCAGGATTCATCCCTTTAGGTTTAGTATAGATACGAGTTAAGCTGAGATATTCCCAGATTTTGTCCAGAAGACCATCAAGGTTCCACTCCAGGTGTGCACTGAAGAATAGATAGAAAACAATTTCATCAATCAACTATTGTAAATCACAACAGAAATGGGGGAACATGACAGATGCTAGTCATGGTGCTCTTCGCTTCCTTTCTCTCTCGCATAGTCCTAAAAATTTGGTCACAAACGAAGATACTTCACATTGTAATCGTGCAACAATTTTGGCCTAAAATATTATAGATACAATGCAAGAGTGACCACCTCACATCAATTAAAGACATAAACAAGGATGGAAACACTAATTTACACAATCTAAGGAGTTTGTCAGAATGAGTGTGAAGAAGATTAAACGGGCAGAGCAGTATAGTGAGCAGGAACCAAATCAACGCAATAAAAGAGACCCTGACAAAAATAGAACAACCGTAGAGCAAAATCCCCAGTGTTTTCTGTTGTGTGGAAAAACAACAAGAATGCTCCAAAATAAAATCCTAAAAAAAAATGAAAAAATAAGAAATAACAACCTAAGCGCTCACATAAGGATGTACAAAATTATTTTAATTTTCTTTTGTTCAAGGGGAAAAAGGTTGAGATAACAATATGACCAATGATTTGAAGAATTACCTAATTGGGCAGTAATGAGGTAGCTTATCCAAGATCTCCAGTTCTTCAAGTGTGATCTGATCAATCTTGTTCACAGCATAGATACAAGGCATATATACTCTACTGCCCTCAATGACATCTATAAGGTCATCAGCAGTGGCATCATACCGGAGAGTAATATCAGCATTATGAATTCTGTACTCACTACATATAGCCTTCACAGTGTCAAGATCCAGATGTGTTGTGGTGGCAGTTGAGGTGAGATTGATTCCACCTTTATCTTTCTTCCTAAAAGTCAGATTTGGTGGCTCTTTATTCAGCCTACAGTCATAAAGGACGAACAAATTGTTATGAGGTTGCAAATAGAAAACTAGAAAATCTTAAACTTTAAATTGAAATACATGCAAACAGTCCATAAAAAAAAAATTAAAACAAATTATCTTAAACTGAATTCCTCTCCCAACTGACCCTGCCTGGCCTGCCAGGTGCACAGTTTGTTACATGCACCAGTAAGACTTCTCTTGCTTATTCAGAGGTATGACCACCTGCTGTACTTCTATCCCTCCTTTTTTGCAGCAAAGTCCAAGTAGAATGCTGTTAGATGTAACGGGCTTAGCTTACGTCTTTTGAATTTTTCTTATTTATAAATACATAACCCTATGTGATCTATACACACAAGGGATTAATCCTATGCCTCTTTATTTAACTTTACATGGTATCTAGAGCTATGTTAAAACCTTGCCTTCCTGGAGAACCTACTATTCGCTGGTGCTAATCCTTTGCAGCCACCTCACCGCACCGCTGCCTTTTTTTGGTCGGTAACACCACTTTTCAGATCATCTAGGCCAGCCACGCCACAAAGATCACAATGATTGGAGCTCTGACACCCCCATACGTTCCTCTCCAAGCTTTGTCACCACTGCCACTTTAGGCGCGTGATAGCACGTCAAACTCTGACAACAGTTGCTAGCGTCAGCTCACCTTGTCATCCTCTTTCTGGACCTACGACTGTCATGATCAAAGTTCATTTGGTTTTTACGGTTTTTATCTCTTCTCTTCAACGATAGGCTTTTTATCAACTAGATGTCAAAAGTATTTTTCGCAATGGAAATTTGCAAGAAGAAATTTATATGGAGCAACCTTTGTTTTGTTGCTCAAAAGGAGTCTTTTGGATTAATACATCGTCTCTGCAAATCTTTATATGGTCTTAAGCATTCTCCTAGGACTTGTTGGTTTGGAAAATTTAGCACTATTGTTCAGCAATTTGGTACAACCCCCAACTAGGCAGATCATTCTATTTTCTATAGTCACTCGAGTGTTGTGTATCTATCTAATAATACATGTTGACGATATTGTTCTTACAGGTAGTGATCACCGTGGCATCTTACAGATAAAGCAACACCTTTGTTACCACTTTCAGACCAAAGATCTTGAGAGATTCAAATATTTCCTGGGGATTGAGGTAGCACAATCCAACAACAGAATTGTTATCTCTTAAATTAAGTATGCATTGGATATTTTGGAAGAAATGAATTCAAAATCTATTGACACACCCATGGATCTCAATGCCAAACTCCTACCTAATCCGGGGGAGCCTCTCTCATATCCTGAGAAGTGCATAAGATTAGTTGGGATGTTGAACTATCTTCCGTTTACTTGTCCTCACATTTCCTTTGCAGACAATGCAGTGAGAGAATTTATTAATTCTTCATGTCTAGATCATTGGAATGTGGTCATTCATATATTATAGTACATTAAAGGTTCTCCTGGAATATAATACATTAAAGGTTCTCCTAGAAAAGTTTGTTATATGGACACAATAATCATTCTAAAGTTGTATGTAGTTCAAATGCCGATTGGGCAGGATCAGAAGGAGATCCACTTTCAAATAGTGTCTTCATCGGTGATAATTTGATCTCTTGGAAGAGCAAGAAACAAAATGTTGTGGCAAGATCTAGTGCACTAGTGCAAAAACCAAATATAAAGCTATGACCTCAACTACTTGTGAACTTATTTGGCTTAAACAGTTACTTAAAGAATTGCAATTTGAAGAGGCTACTCAAATGACACTCATGCGACAATCGTACTGTTCTTCATATTAGTTCAAATCTCATCTTTCATGTAAGGACCAAATATATTGAGATTGATCGTCAATTATTCGAGAAAAGACTGTTTCTAGAGATATCAAGAGTGAGTTTGTTAATTTAAATGATCAATTAGCAGTTATCTCGAAATCTTTACAGGAACTTAAAATTGATTTGGTGCATGCAATTTATATGTACCAGCTTGAGGGGAAGTATTAGATATAATGGGCTTAGCCCATGTCTTTTGCATTTTTCCTATTTATAAATGCATAACTCTATGTGTGCTCTATACATACAAGGGATTAATCTCATCATCCCTCGTTTTTTATTTTTCCTATTTATAGTACATTGTTGTTTAATATCTAAATAAAACAGACAAGGTTATTGAAATTTGAAATAATAAAGCCAATTACCCTCACCAAGACCCCATAAAAAGCAAGCCTCCACGAGATTCAATTATTATCTCCCAAAATCATACTTCACCACATGATCACCAAAACATCAAATTACAGTACTTACTTTGACCCTATGGGTGCAACTGCTGTCATCAATGATGCCAAAAATGCTTGCTATTAGGTCAAATGCCTAACCACTATAATCTTCGTTCATCAACATATCATGCTACATTGAGAAATATATTTTAAAAAAATAGTGCAAAAAAGTGATGTATTCATTCAAATATAGGCTGCAGCACACACTGGGGGAAAATTGTAAGAGCAGATCCCTGCCTTATCCAGAATATTGGTGACATGACATAAACATTACATAATCAATATCTCATGTTACCTTATACCAAATCCCTCCAGCTCTTTTTCAATAAGACGCTTATGAGTTATTGGCTTTATTGCATCTAGGACAATCAAAATGCAATTGCATGTCCTTGCAGTACTAATAACCTGCATTTGCAAACAGTATAATAGAAAATGAGTTTTTGTTGGTGCATGCGTGAATGAGGTGTGGAAAATGAGAGGTGCATTGGGAACATAGTCCTTAGTTGCTGCAAATGAAATATTTTGTAGGAAGAACTTGAGAGTTATATCATATACATGTAAAATTCATTGTACAAGTACATCAAAATATTCAATACTAACAAACTTGGTAGCATAAAACAAAGAGTGGATCAGTGTGTTACCAAAACTTGTTTAAACTTTTTTTTAGAAAAAAGTATCTTTTTTAATAAAATAATCACTTATTATGATTTTTAACATGTTTGGGCATGTTATTTAAAAAAAGCAGAAGCATAAAAAAGCAATTTTCTGCTTTTTCTTAAGTGCAACTTGGACTTGCTTATCATAAAAAGCAAATGCATAGAAGAGAGAGGAACTTAAAAAAATAACTTTTTTACCATATACAAATACATCAATGTCTACTTATATAAGAATCACTTAAAAATAAATCACTTTTTAGCTATCACTATATTTAGCCCAAACAAAAAGACCCATTATGACAGAACATAAACCTTAATTTATCTAAATGTGCCACAAATCTCACCTCAATAACACACATTCGGCACAAGACCAAGAGAAACACTTTTTTTAAGAAAAATTATGAGGAGCTTTCCTCTCTTTGAAAAGAAAAGGATAAAAGATATTCTGACGGAACTTTGACTACACTGCAAACTTTACTTACAAAATATGCTTTAGCTAGGTTAATTGAAACTATTTAATTACATCGTTACAAATGATAACAAATGTAGTTTAAGCATGACCAAAACAAACTGTTTTTCTTACCTGCCTTCCTCTACCCTTTCCATCCTTAGCACCCTCAATAATTCCAGGGAGATCCAACAACTGCCACACAAAATTGAACAATTACTACTTACAAATTGAACAAGAGGACACAGTTCACATAACACTTTAATGCCTAAATTATTTATAAAAAGAAACAGCTAAAGAAAAACCTCTGCATAGTAATTGAAACTTCATCTTTAAAATGTTTTGAAGCCTTATTTAACAATAGAAACAGACAGGACTAAATTGTCCAAGTATAAGGAATCTTAGGAGATATTCTTAAAATTTTAATTTTGAAAAATCTACAGCCCAGTCAAAATAAAATTCCAAATATATCCATTGGATATATGAATAAAAATATCAACAGAAACAGCCCAATGACAGAAGATCAAGCTTTAATCAATTTTAGGCATTTATCTCTTCAAGTCGTCTAGGGATAGCTGGTCCAACAACCAACACAATTTACTAATATGAAAAAAAGAACGAGAGATGAAATAAATTCACCAAAACCCATATACCAGTGTTCTTTAAAAAGCCGAGGACAAATGCAGGTCATAGTCAGAAGCTACAAATATAGAGCAGCAGCATTCACATATCATTAAATCTTATCTCAACAAATACAAGAACAGGTACAACTAAATTTAGCTTTAAGCATCCCCAGTTTTCAACTTACAAACAGAATACCATGAGCTTGTATGGACGAGTTTCTCCAGGAGGACATATAAGAGAGAAAAATATCTTCTTTCCTTGATGTGTTCATGGAGAAGCTCGTTCAAACAAGCACCTTGTGCATAGTAAGGTCATAATTTTATTAACATATAACTTGCTTCCGTAGGATACCTGGATTTTAGCTCCGCGATATGTAATCACTCCTGGGATGCAAGTTAAGGTAGTAAACTCATAGGAAGCAACCTATAAACCAAACAAGTAAAATCATCAGAAAAATCTTTAATCTTTAATCTTCAATACAGCCTAAACTATATATAATTTGGAATATTGTTATGCATGCCGCCACCACCACCAACAACAACCAAATCAATGGTTGATTACTTAATGAACACAATGCATAACCTCTGTTATCCAAAAGAAAAAACAAAGCATTTGAACTTGCTTATAGTCCCCCTTATTGTCATTCAGTCTAGCCAATAAAATTGTTTTGAAAGTGGAGCTTGTATGGAAAGGTAGGTCTATGCTTACATTTCTCACTAGGCATAGAAGAAGATTATTATTCCTAAGAAGGTTTAATTGCTATAATATTTCTTGTTAATATCTCAAGAGCGTTTTTCCCACTATTACCATATTTTTATCCTCTATTTGGTTTCTCTTTTTCTTATTCTTGTCAAAACTCGAAAGGCTGCACTTCCTTAGGCTCCATCCAATCAAAGTCACTTTTCAAAACACAGAAATAAAAGATAACACTATAATATACCTCCGCATTAAAGAAGAAATTTATAACACAGGAATAACTCCATACCTCAGAAAATGTCCCAGTCAACTTATTAAGTAAAGTAGATTTTCCAACCGAAGGGAAGCCCACAAGACCAACTCTTGAATCCCCACTTTTAGTAACATCAAAACCCTCACCAGCACCGCCACCTCCTTTTGATGAAGGAGTGAGGAGTTCCCTCCGCAGCTTAGCAAGTTTAGCCTGGCAGCAAATAGTTGCCAACAATGAACAAAATCCTCAACAAAAACAACGGGATACAGGAAATAGGAACTTCAAAATGTCAAACAACGGGAAAATCAGGAATAAATTATAAATATAAGCAGAATACAGAAACCACTCATCTTTCGTTCAATGTCACATCAGAAGATATCTATATGAAAGATCCATTTGAGAGTAGAAACAAGAAGAAAAACAAAATTAAGCAGGATCAGATTCCATACATTCAGAAGAAATCAGTATACACAGCAAATAGGAATTTGTAATGAATGAAGAGTGAAGACAAAGAAGGTAGATCACACCAGCAGAAACTACCATGATTATAAGTACCACTTCCACTATGAATATAGATAGAAATAAGTAAGTATGAAAATTAAAATAGAATCCTTATTACATATGGAGAAAAACTCAGTCAATAGCATGATCAAATGCGCTATAACTTCTAATATATGAAGAGCACACATAATCGTGAACCGGCTACCTTTCCCAATGCTTACAACCAAGTAAAACAAGATCAAACGAATATTTCAGTACTTGAAAGAGCGTGCATTTTCTCTAAATTTGAAATAAAAAGAACTAAGGTTGTATATTGTCTTCGATAATCAACCACAACTACACCCAAAATACATATAATCCTCGACCAAAAAAATTCAAACAGCACACACAGGCTATTAACATAATTGATCTCTTTTTTCTTTTTCAGAATGCTATCTAAAACCGAATGCAATTAGCTGCTCACCTTCAGCAAGCCCAAATGATGAGCAGTTGCCTTGTTTTTTTGGGTCCTTGCCATCTGCAAATAGCAAAGTAGAATTTCCCAATCATTACGAAAATAAAAACAATGAAAACAGGATAAAATTTGTAGCAACTATGCAAATAAAAAACGAAGGACAAACAGTTGCTAAGAAACAGTTTTATAGCAAAACAACTCATAATCCTTAATCAAATTAAAAAGAAAAACGTAAAAATAAAAAGAGGAAAAGGAAAACCCTGCTGCGGCACAGTAACACTAATCTCAATTTTTTTTTCTAAATTAATATAAAGTGCTAAATCAGAAGTACTTAAATTGTTGATATTCCGCATGAATAAAACGCATGTCAACAATCATTCCCCTTATTAGACTCCGAAAAGGTACCTCGTCTTCGATATCTTTGATTTTCTGCATCACCGTCGCCATTTTGGAAGAAAGATAAAAGCCTCAGAGGCAACGCAAAAGCGATTCAGATTAACGCTGGCGAGAAGTGAAGTGCTATCGACTTGGACAACTCTGCAGCGGAAAATTGCTGCGGCGTAGTGTTGTTGCGACGGAGAAGAGGTGAACGAAGCAGAAGGTGCTAGAACAAATATGCAGCAATGCTTACTGTGGGACCTAGGGTAGAGTATTTCATTCTCGAATCCAAAATTCAAAACAACAAATATGATCATTTTTTTATACAGGTTGGGTAGGCCCAAAATCACTATCTTGTAAATTATTTGGGCCTAGGTTTCTTTTTGGCCCAATTCACGGTAAAATAAAATAAACTGTGCACACAGATAATTAAATAAACCGTAACTGTAACTTATGCCATAGGTTGATAGTTGGACGTGTTTAAGAATAGTACCTAATTCTCTTTTTTTGGGGAATAAAATTTAATCAAAAATTCAAGGATCAAAACGTCCATTCAAATTTATTTACATCGAAACATCAACAAATTTTATCAAATCAGATTTATGACGATGTGAAATGAAATATAATCTTTTTAAATATAAACCTATCAAATTTATTCATATAAGACGATATAATTTCTCTAATATACATATAATATAATTTATTAACAATAAATATCTTTTTTTTCTAAAAGATAACAAATGAACATAATTTGTAAAAAAAATTATAATATTTTATAAAATTATGAAAATGTCAAACTGAAGTATAAATATAATATCTTTTTAACATAACATGAATATTATTATGTAAGTTGAAAAAAAAATATTAAAAACGTATATAAATTATTAGTAAAAGTAATTTTGTTTAGTTGAGATTTTCTAAATCATTTTGTTGGCAATTGATTCTTACAAGATAGAAATTACTTTCTGCCAAATTTTTAATATACGAACAATATTTTTATTATTTTTATTTTAAAATTTACTTAATAAATAATTTTTCTTTTTTCTTATACATATAATTGGGTCACAGATGAGTGCAATCAAATCCATGAAAAATGTTAACGTTCTCTCTGATTGATATATATATATATATAACTTTGCATTTAATAATATTTTATATAATTTTGAATAAAATATTAATAAATAGTCTTAATAAATATTAACAAATTTCTTAATAAATAATAAAAAGTAATATTATAAATGTTAAAAAATGTCTGTATTTTTTTCGATCAACATTTAATTTGTTATTACAAAACCAAATAATTGAAAACAATATTTCCAACTAAAATATTAAAATTAATCATATCACTATTCCATCTCAAATGATAAATATCATGACAACAAAATATCTTATTTTAATGAATAAAAATAAAATAATTATTAACATGCAATTGATTGAAAAAAAAAACAAAAATTTATACTGTGTAGAAAATAATTATCCATCTTTATTGTGTTTTTGCGTGTGAAAGAGAAAATAAATTATTTAATACATAAATTTTAAAATAAAAATAATAAAGAAATTATTGATATATTAAAGATTTTAGTAGAGGAAACAATTTGTATCTTGGAGAAAGGCAACTGACATTTTTGTTTCGCTTATTTTTTTCTCGAGCATATAAAAGAATATGTTAACAGACTCCAAAAATTACATCGAATCTTCGCATCTTCTTGGTAATGTACTGTACATTTAGTAAAATATTGATTACATTATTTTACTTATATTTCATACTTTGCTCCTGTTTGATATGCTCTCTAATACTTTTTTTTTCATTTCTTGCATCTTTTATATCTTTTTATTAAGCTTTCATTTGTATCTTTTCATCAATCTAAAGTTTATGAAGAACCATCTAAAACTTGCATATTGGGTCGGTTACGCACTAAACCAAGTTTCTTACAGAAACCAAACTTTTCAAGTTTATAAAAAAAAAAAAAAAGCTAAAATAGATTGTTGGAGTTGGAAATTTTATAAATAAGAATAACCTATAAGTGGAAAAAGTGTCGTAATAGTAGTTAATTGATGATTGGACTTGTGTCACTATTTTACTGATAAAAGAACTTATGTATTAAATACATATAAAGGAAATAATCGTTCCTTCATGTTCTTTATTTGTTATAAGTTTACAACAATAAGAGTTTTATATCATAATATAAAACTATTTATTTTACATATTCTAAGACATTAGAACTAGGTTTTTCAAAACTCAATCATCTATAAATTTTTTTAAAGATTATTTTTTGACAACTCTTACTCCAACATTGTTACTTTAAAAACCAATATTGTTAGAAAAACATATCATGCAAATATCTAAATTTAATAATAAGCAATAAAGTTTAATGAGTTCACATAATCATAACGAGTTAAATACAACTATTTCTCTCATAACGAACAGAATCATAACGAGTTAAACACAACTATTTCTTTCATATTGACTTTATCAAGTAGGGTGAAGTAGAAAAAAAAATATGTTCAAATTAATAAAGACTACGATAAAGATAAAAATAAAATAAAAATATATTGTCAATAATCCTTTCCATAATTAAGATCAACAAGTTATCCGTGCACCACGTTTACTAATCGTTCAAGTATTGAAACCGGGCAACACAAAATTGTAATGCTCCTTTTTATCGTTAGCCATAACATCCATTCTACCCAACAGTAATCTTTCAAATTGTGATAAAGGAACTCCATGATCTACTAGTGGTACATAAGGAATCAAAACATTCATAATAACATTGTCATCAGTACCTACAGTACCACTTGATGCAACACTAGATTTGAAATGCTTTGTGTAAAGTGAAGTTGTTAATCTCATTAACAGGCTTAATCACTTCAAACAACTCACCCTCCAAATCAAATTCAAAATATTATAAAAAAATTATTTGAATATATGATCATTCATGACAAAAATAAGTTGATTTCGATCTTGTTCAAGATACATGGGTATTAAGTCCTCCTCACAGAGCATGGCATAATTACTCTCTTGTGGTGTGAGTTGCCATGCTATCATAAAAGCAATCAACCTTTTAGCCAGTACCAAACCATCAACAGGAAAGCCTCTGATATCAATGGTTGAATTCCTCAAATAATTTTTATAGAACTACACTTTGTTGAAAATGACACCCTTATTTTCTTTACCAAACTTGTGCATTTCATATTTCAACATTCTTATTATAGTCCATATAGTTTGGAGTAATTTTCATATCAACACCCTTTTTAATGGTCATTATAGACATTTTCTGCATTTATTAATGAAATAAGAAGTAAAAGAGAAAAAAAAAATCATGAAATGAAACAAAGATACAATATATATATATATATATATATATATATATATATATATATATATATATATATATATATAATAAAATTGATATGTTAAGCTATCATAAATAAGTTTCACATCAAAAATTTCTATTCACTTACTCTCTTTTTTTCTATATATTCTTTTGATTATATTTAAAGATATTAGCTATGTTTAAATAAATTTATTACATTCTTTGTTATTTCATTAATTTATTGAAAAATTAAATTTATTTTTATAATTTAAAATTTAAGTCTCTCCATTATCTATAATTTCAACAATTAAGTTCAGCTCTCAAGTCCAAGGACGAAGTTCCAATCCCACAACTCTAATAAAAAAAACTTAAAATTTTAACTCGAAACTATTACTTAAATTCAAATAAAATGACGTTAGGTCATGAATGCCCTCCGTTACCTCCACTTTCAAAGTGAATATGCTCTTATATCTTATAACTTTTTCTGGTAAATATTTATGAAGGTTATAAGAACAAGAGAAATTATTACTATGGTATAGAATCTTGTAATCCATGTGTATTTAATTGATTACCATTCATTGGAGGTTCACTGACTCTATTTTATCAATTATGTTTGTCTTCTTAGCTCCATATTTTTTATCCCTTGGAAACTTGGAATCATGCACACATGAATTTTAAAGTGGTTGTGTAATAGTTACCAATAGAAAAAGTGGTTCTTCGTTGTACTAGCGGCCGACACCGTTTTTATGTTCTACGATCATTGACTAGTTTATTTCCAAACTCCACAGTTTCAAGCTGAAGCGCCATGGAAGCTAAAGCGGTTCAAGCCTTTCAATTTTCAGCTATGATGCATTCCACGAAGCTTGAGAGAACAGGGCCAAATGACTCTCTTAGAATGTTTGGTGGGTTTAAGAAACAGATTTTTGTTTCGTCAGCGTTTCAGCCAGCAAGACCTTCAACGAGGATACAGCGAAGGCAAAAATCTTTGGTGGTTGCATGTTCGCATGACAATGTTCCAGGTTGTTGTGGAAACTATTCACACCTTGACTATCTATGTATCTGTTTTGTATTGTATAATAATAAAATCTGATTTGTGTCATTTTACACAAATCAAAGTTAATTAATATATTACGGTTTCAAATGACGATTGCACTCTTGCTCTTTTTTATTTTAACATTAATTAGTGTGACTAACTACAGAAAGGAATTCTATACTTTGAATTGGTCATTTTGCAAACCAAAATTTGAATTACTACTGAAAAGCATGTGTTTGACCTGTATCATGTTTGTAGATGATATTATTAACAAGTGTTCCCTATTTTGAGTGGTAACATAATTTTTCAAATGTTTACTCCTGTAGCGTGGACATTGGAATCCGAAACATTTCATGCTCCTGTTGATGAAAAGTTGATTTTGAAGGTATCACTTTTAATTGATTTAAGGCCTTTTAGTGTAATGATGCTACACCATCTAGACATGGTTATCTTAGCTCAGTTGTTGCTTGTCTGAGCATCCATAAAATTGCAGAGTGAATCACAAGAGATCGAGCCATATTTAAGTGGGCGCTCAATATATCTTGTTGGTCAGTCTCTTGGCAGAACTACTTGTGCTTAATTACATTTCAAGTACAAAATATTCTGAATTTGAGATGCAGGAATGATGGGCTCTGGGAAGACAACTGTTGGGAAGATATTGTCACAAGCACTTTCTTATGCGTTTTTTGATAGGTAAGCGTGTTAATTGCTCCTTCTATGTTCTTTTCAAAGTTAAAAATACAGTATTGAAGGTAACTGAAGCATCCAACAATTGAATATCCAATTGATGATTATAGCAGACTGATATTGTATGAATAGGATAAAGTTGGATCTATCTTTGGTATAAAATATTCCTGATGTATTGTGTTTGCGTATCACAATTGAAATATTATATTTCATGCGCACATTAAAGTTTCAACTAGAGCTTTTCTTTTTTGCATTTATGGGAGCAGTGATGCATTGGTGGAGGAGGAGGTTGATGGAACATCTGTAGCTGATATATTCAAGCACTATGGAGAGACATTTTTTCGTACCAAGGAGGTCAATTAAAGGAGTGTATTGAATTGTTCTGTTTTTCCTCCAGGTGCAACTATCTCAATCTCATTAACTATTTTTTTTGGTGCTTATTTAACCTTTTGCAGACTGAGATATTGCGGAAGCTGTCAATGATGCATAGACATGTTATTTCTACTGGTGGAGGTGCTGTTGTGAGGCCCATTAATTGGTACAGTAATTAACATACCAATGAGCAAAGTTTTACCTCTTCTTTTTGCATTAACTCTTCTCAATTGAGCTTCACACATACTTATATATGGATTGCCAGGAAATATATGCACCACGGAATTAGTGTTTGGTTAGATGTACCTGTAGAAGCATTGGCTCAGAGAATAACAGCTGTAGGAACTGATTCTCGCCCACTTCTACACAATGAACCGGGAGATGCATACACAAAGGTAAATGATTCCTCTTCCATGGGAGTAGTTTTTTTTTTTTTTTTTTTTTTTTTTTTTTTAAAAATGTAAGAGAAATTATTAAGAATCTTAGAAAGTTAGAGGAGCGACCTAAGTAGGGTAATAGAATCAAAAATATTTTTTCCACTATTTAGTGTTTTACATTCTGGAATTCACCTGCAGACTTTCATGCGTTTGTCCGCCCTTTTAGAAGAAAGAAGTGAAGCATATGCAAATGCCAATGCTCGAGTCTCCTTGGAAAGTATGTGTGCCATTGTTATTTCATTTTTTAAATAAGAAATTAAGAATAATGATTCTGTCCAGAATAATTGTGAATACAGCATGGAGGGGAATTACTATTTATAAACTCTTGAGTTAACTACTTGATGGATTTCTTTGAAGGAGATGCAATCTCCAATCGGTGAATGAAGTAGGAGCGGCGGAAGTTTAGAGGAAAGAAAGTGTTTGAGTGAAGAAGAATGTAGGATAGGTTCTCCTATACAGAGATTCAGTCAACTCTCAAGAAAAAGATGTAGAAAGTGTCAAAAATGAAAGAAAAAGGTGTCGGAAGTGTAAAAAATGAAAGGTTATCCTAGAGAAAACTTCAATAACAAGTGAAACAAATTTAGCATTCTCATTCCAGAGTTGAAAATAAAAAAAACAAATGCTCCTATTTATAGGATGAGTGTTCCGGCCCTTCAAGAGAAAAGGAATGAGAAATTTAAATTTGAATCCTCCATTGTAATTTAAAATGGTGGCGTATGGAGTGGACTAAGTGATACTTGTTCACATGTGAAAAATGTGCAAAGTATGCGTCTTTTCTCATGCATGATCAGCCTAGGGTTTCTTTTGGATTTAAAAGAGTCCAATTAAAAATCATATTAAGACTCCTCTAACACTAGTGTAACCCTAGTCAAACATCATAGACTACGAGAATCAAATACCTTAGTTACTATACATTTTATTACACACTAGATTGACTCATTCAAAGTAGGTTGAGCATCCTGAGATTAGTGGAATCTTAGTCTTCTTCAAACCATAGCCTTAGTTGTCGGTCTCTTGACCTGACATTTTCCATTACTTCTCCAATTTAATTATTTCCGTCTTGAGTTTTGGATAGTTAGTCTTTAAAGATTGTCAAATGCTAAAGCATGGAAATTCACATTGCTTTATTTTTCAGATTTCTAGGTTACTTTTCATTTATCAGCTGCACTCTACTTATAATCCATCTATTATTGAGTTATGTTCTTTTGTACAGATATGGTAGCAAAACTAGGTCGAAGAGATGCGTCAGATTTATCTCCAACAGCTATTGCAATGGAGGTTTGTCACTTCTGAACTTCATTTTAGTTTGCTCTTAACTAACTAACATTTCCCAGAGCTAAAATCATATCTACATTTTATTTGTGCCTATGTATTTCTCAGGCGCTAGAACAAATCAAAGCCTTTCTTATGACTGTCGATGGTTGTTAAGCACGTTCTAGCACAATCTTCAAGACAAGCATGTTTTGGTCATGCATAATTTTCTCTCCAAATTAAAATTAGATATGAGCATGGCAGTGTGATGTATCCTTTTGTTTGGAAAAATAATGCATGCATGATCAAGATGCAAATATTTAGTGTTTAAGCGTAATATTTGTAAGCAATAATTTTCCTTTTGTGATGTTTGTTACAATGTGAACTGGAAATATCAGTATGCATGCCTTATTGGCAGAGTTTGCAAGACAAAGGATGCTCACAACTCAAATCCACCAAACTGGAAAATCTATAATAAACAAAACTAAAATGATTGAATTCGTGTTTGATCAAACGTTTGAAGTCTCGGATTCATATATTAGACGTGAAAAAGTTGTGATCATAATCTACATTTGACTAGATTTGACACGAAACCAACACACTAATTTTTTTTATAGAATTGATTTTGGATTTTACTAAAATTTGATCTAATTTTATTTGAACTGATTCTTTTGTGTTTAAGATAATGCAATATTAGATACATTTCATGTTTTTATATATTTTTTTATTATCATATAGATTTTTTTGTTATTTTTCCTTTAAAATGAACTAAGAGTAATGTGATGCGTTGTACACTACTTTTATTTATTATTAGATTTACCTAATTCACATGTTATCTCACCACCATTTTTAATTGTTCCAACTCAAAGTTCACTTAAAATTGGCTACACTCTCTCAAGTTATTAAAGTTGTAAAATTGACTTGTTATGTGATAAAAATCATCCTCAAGGCAACGTGCTATCTTCTTGAAGTAGCATATTACAACTTTACCACCCAAATATTTGGTAAATGTATGATACAAATTATATATACATTTTCTTATTTAAAATTGAATGTTCAGTTAAGTTGATAGAATGAAATTTTTATATAAATGATTTATGTTGATTTATGGTGCAAGTGTATTAAATTTTTGAGTTACCTTTTTGTTTGTTTTGGTTGAGTTACCCTTTTGTTTGTTTTGGTTAATCTCCGATGATTTATGAGGAAAGAAAGACGTGAAAGGTACAAAGTGTTGTTTTGGTAAATTAAGGTGAAAGAAGAAGAAATACAATTGACATTTACAATTTTATCTATTTATCCATCTTTTCTATTGTAGTGTCACAAAAAATCTTTAGATCATCTATGAATTTATTCCTTGCATGTGAGCACTCGTGCACCTTCAAGTTGAATGTTGAACATTGTACCAAACTTGACCTTCAGCAGCCCAACTATAGCTTCAAGACTCTTGATTTTACTTTGATCTTGAGTCGAAAGAGCAAGCTTTGACTTGACTTTTTCTTTCAACAACTCTTGATTCTTACACTACAACTCTTGGATCTTGGCAATCATCTTAACATTTTCAACAGTAGTCCCTTTCCAATAGTGGATGATTGTCATGTATCTTGCCAACATTATCTTGGCAAAATCAAGCTGATGGCATCATATAAACTAGGGAAGCCTCTGCTGCCACCAACCGTAACTTGGTTGGCCTTCATGTTTATGTCACAAAGAGTTAGAGTTGGAAGTTGTTGTAGCATGATCTACTTGGGTTAAAGGACCTTCTTTTCCTCAAATTATCAACTCGAGCAAGCTAGGTCGTCCATACGAAGTGGGGGAGGTCGAGCTGTGTTTGGAATAACCTTTACTCTTGTGGTTTGATTGGATAATTAAGAAGCCTTGTCTAATGTAGTTGGTAGAATTATTTTTGAAACAATGGCCGATGAAGTCTCAACTCCTTTTGCTATGACTCTCTTCTTCTTGGATGGTTTTGGAAGTTAGCAAGAATGTTGTTCTTTACTGGAGGAGCTCCAACGTTGGCACGAAGTTTATTGTAATCAAAGTCCTTATCCATTATATCTACACAAAAAAGGGAATTAGAAGCTATAATAACATGACATTTAACAAAATGTGAAAAGTAAACCTTACCTAAAAACAAAGAAAGAGTCGTTGGCAAAGGACACGTCGAGGAGACCTTTAGAACTTATAAAGTAAGGAAGGATTTTGAATGGTTTCTATATCTATTTTATCCTGGACTATAAAAAGATACTCGATCCTAAACTTAAACTTGTTCGACCTTTGCCATTATAAAAGAAATTTAGGTGTATGATTTAGGCAAAAGAAAAGGTGTTTATAACGGTCACGGGGCAAACATTTCAACTTAAAGAATTTTCTTTTGAATTTTTTAAAAGAAGTGATGGTAAAGAGAGAAGCATGTTGAGCTTCATTCAATGAAACCCAAGCAACCTTAGAATCATGCTTCAATTAATAAAATTACATAAATTTATTGATAATAGAACTTTTATGAGGGTGATGACAAAGTACTTGAAAGGCCTTTAAAAAGGTCTGATTATTTGGGTGGAGTTAGCTAAGCGTCAAGTAGACATTCTACTTTCGAAAAAGGAGAACAGAAATAATACATCAAGTTCTTTGAAGAAGAACTCGTATACAAAGGTAAAGTCCCCATAGCTTGGTAATGGTTTTATATAAATTATGTTTGAATCATCATCACAAGCTTTCCACTGAGATTAACTCGACCATTAAGTTGGAACATATGTTAAAAGAGTATACAAATTCCTCAACCAATTCTCTTGTGGTAAACTCGAAGTGATAGATAGGTGACAACTCCCGTAATACCCCAAAGTACTTGGAATCTGCAATATGGGGAAACCTATCTTTTCTTTTCTTGGCCAAATTTGGTTCTGATGTTTCCAACACTTATTGGGAATAAGCTTTATGTTTCCAGATAGGACAATGATAGGTCTCTTATCTTCTGGTGCTACAAAAACAACCACAACATTATTATTAAGGGATGAAGAAGATAGTTCCTCTAGTGAATCCAGAACGAGAGAATACAACTCAAAGATGTCTCCGTTGGAGGAATAAAAAAAAAGAACCTATTAAAAGCGTACCTAAACGAAATAAGTAAATGAAGTGAAAAATAACACATGAAAATGCTTGCACGAGAATTGATGGTACCGTCAACAAAATGAGGGGAGGTGCCAATGAAATGAAGGGTTTTTAATAGTGCAAAGGATAGGTGAAACATTTAAAAACACTTCACCTTACTAATGCGTATAGAGATTTGTATAATGAATGAAGAAACTATACTAAGCTCGAATGCTCGACTCTAGGAATGGTCACAAAGTTTGACTTAAAACTAGCCACGAAAAGACGGCCTCAACTAATTATTCAACCTTAACGTAAACAGTTGTGAAAACAATTTTCCATCTAAGTGACTTTCAACTGTTAAGTTCATTGTATACTGTCTGGTACCGAAATATACAGGGTTGAGATTATCCGCTTGTGAGAATCACAGGTAAAATCACACGCTAATCCAAACAATTTGAATTGAGATGTAAAACTGATTTTATTATAAATATCAAATTGAGATGTAAAACTGATTTTATTATAACAGACTAAATCATCCATACCTAGTAACAACTCATATCTGGATATTAACCTAGGCATATAAATATAACTTTATCCTCCACGAAGTACTCAAAAAATCTCTTTAACATTAAAGAATCTACTCAATCTCTTTAATATTAAATAATCTTTTACAAATAGACCTCCACGATTAAAAAAAAAAAAAAGTAGACCTCCACTTGATGATTACAAAAAGATGGACAACCATCTTTTGAAGGATTCAATTAAGCAAAGCTCCCCTTCCTCAAAGCCTCTCCACAACCACGGTAAGAACAATAGCTTTTATAAAACTTTTGCAATAAAACAAAACTTATAAAAAAAATCTTAAAAATATATAAGACATAGTGAAATTTATATATAGAGTAAAATCTCATAACATAATTCATGAAAATGAATTTAGTCTTTAAACTCAGTATTTATAGATTGTTCAGGCAAAACATAAAATATTAGATTGCTTTATTTTTCAGCTTTCTGTTAAGCTCTAAGTCAATAGGGTCCTGTTAGTTCATCATCAACATTCTAAACAACATCCACTTATTATTGTGTTGTGTTCTTTTGTCCAGAGATGGCACTGGAGGTCTGCCACTTCCTTTTTATCTTCTTTTGAGTTTCATTTTAATTCGCTCTTGACAAACTAACGTCCCCAAGAGTATCCACACTATGCTTCACTGATACTTATTTGTCCCTGTGTATTAGTTGAGCATATTTTCCTCTTCATATTATAATTATAGCATGGTAATTAGCTGTATCTTTTTGTTTGGAAAAAAGAATAATGCATACACCATCAAGATGCACAACATATTTAGTGTTTACGCATGATTTGTGTAAGCACATTTTGACAAGAATTATGCTAAACTCCTATTCACAAGAATATTGAACTTTTTGGACAAATATTGTGAATATATGAATTTGGGTTCCAGCCAGAGTACAAATGTTCCTAAAGAAACGCTGCTAGACGGTAGGTATTCTAGGACCTGGTTGGTTTAAATTAAACCAGCTATTCTACTTACTCACACAATCTTTTGCCAAATCTGAAGTAAAATTCACTTGCTAAAGAAACCGACTGTACAAAACTGAAAGGAAATATTTTATTGATACAATAAACAGGTATAGATATACATTATACATTTCCTGCGATTACCAAAATAACTGGCAAATGAATGCCATGTTATGCAACAAGTATTGCCTTCTCAAATCCAGCATATGAAATTCAAAGTTGCGGAGATACTTGTACATCAGTAAACTTACTTGCAGCTTGAGCAGCTCCAGTTAATTTATTCACAACTTCATATACAATGACACAAACACTGGAGCTATAAATGCCACCAAACCAAACTCGAAATGAACTTATAAGAGATCAAATGGCAGCAATTCAAAGTAAAGTTGAAGAATGCTTACAACAGTAAGGTCACAAGGCAACAGAAGAACAATGCACAACAGAGGAGCCTTTGGGAACAGAGAGAACCTTCCCAAACCAACCAAGTTCACCCCACAATTCCCCATCTGGATTCTTCTTCACTCCAATCTCAGCACACCAAATTTCCATTTCTTTCCCATTCCCTTGGCTCTCCCACACCACACACAATTTCCCACCCAACTCAGCCATGGTGGCCCCGCATAGAAACCTAGGCAAACCCTTCTCCAACCCCTTCAACTCCTCCCACACCCCACGCCCCACATCGAAACCTTTGATTTTTCCCAAATAGTCGTAGCAGTACAGAATACCCTCCACCACGCACGCCCTACCTCTCCACCCGAGATCCAATTCTCCCCCTACGCTCTCCCACGATCCGCTGCGCGGCTCGTACGCGATGCCGCCACGGTCCGCCATCGCGTATACCTTGTCGCCGACGACCGCGCTGGCGTGCATCCACTTCTCCCGGACCTCGGAGGGGCTGGTCACCCTCTCCCAGCGCCCAACGTCGGGGTCCAGGACCTCCGCCCAATTGGCGGAGCGGGCCCACGTGTCGGCGACGCAGCCGCCGAGGACATAGATCTTTCCCCCGATGACCCCGGCGGCAGCAAACTCTCGGGCGACGCGCATGGTTGGGCCCGGAAGCCAGCGGTGGAAGCGGCAGTCGAGGAGCCAGACATGGGGGGAGGGGACGTCGTTGATGGAGCCGCCAAGAACGTAGATGGTGGAGCCGATGACAGCGTAGGCGGAGCCGACGGCGGGGGACGGAATAGGGGGTAGGGGCGCTAGGAGGGGACTAGGGACTATGCGGTGGAGCGTGAACCACTGGAGGGAGGAGGCGCGCGTGCGGATAGTGAGGTAGAGGAGGGGTTGCGTGCAGTTGAGGAGGCAGCGCGTGGTGAAGAATAGAGGGGTAGAGAGGAGGGTGCGGATGGGTTTGGAAACGAGGGATAGGGTTGGGTGGTGGCAGCGCGGGATGCGTGCTATGCAGTTCAAAGCCACGTCGTCTGGGAGGGATGGGATCAGGTTCGGTGCTTCTGCTTCTACTTCTTGTTCCGAAGGAGAGGGTCTCCACATGACTTCTGTTGTTGTGGAATGTTACTTTCCTGCGCAACCTACTCCACTTCTTTTTCTTTTCCTTTTTTGTTTTATCTTTTCCAATGACATCCTCCTTTATACACACTTAGAAGTGATATTATTTTATTTTAAAGATAATATCTTCTTATATATATCTTATTATCAAAGCTAAGTTATCAAATTATTTTTAAAATTAGTATTTGTCCAGAACTGTAGATAGTAAATCCTACAATTTATCTTATTTACTTATTTTTATTTTTCTCTTAGTTCTATTTTGCTCAAATGTGTCATCTTCCCAACTAACTCTAAGGCTGACTATGATTCATTCATGAGATCCACTTCCCTGTTTCTTTTTTTTTTAGAACGGAAAGGGGTGAGACTTGGTTTTTTATTTATATTTAATACAAGAATGTCCATGATTTAGCATTGCATTTTACACTCCTATATATTAATCCTCCATTTCCATAAAATTAAATTTTTAATTTTACCTTTTAGAAATATATATTTTAGATTGTGATTTTGTAATGTATTTTTAAATCAAAAAATACATTTTGAATCATGCAATATAATATAAAATGTATTATCTGGGGAAGAATACATTACACAATGATTAATATCTTTTATATTGTACATTCAATATATTGTACAATTTAGACGAGTTCTTCCTGTACCCTAATAGGTTTTTCTTGCACCCTAATAAAAAAATTTCATACCGCAATTATCTTTATATGACAACTGGATGACAGCTCCATCCGGTTGTCATTTGAAAAAAATTGACAATCAGATGAACACATTTTTGTTCAAATGACAACCGGATGGGGTGCCATCCGGTTCTCATTTCTAAATCAAAATGATAACTGGATGAAACCCATCCGATTCTCATAATCCAAATTGAAAAATTAATCTGTTTTTGATTTGGACTATGAGAACCGGATGGGTTTCATCTGGTTATCATTTTGATTTGGAAATGAGAACCGGATAGCACCCCCATCCGGTTGTCATTTGAAAAAAAATTAACAACCGGATGGGGGTGCCATCCGGTTGTCAATTTGTTTCAAATGACAACCGGATGACACTTCCATCCGGTTGTCATACAAGGGCATTTGCGGTATGAAATTTTTTTATTAGGGTGCAGGAAGAACTTGTCTACATTTTAATGTATTTTCAGAATTTCTGAAATATATTTTTAGATCCGGAAATATATTGTAGCAATGCATAATGCATTATTAGATTTCGAATGATATATTATGATGAACAGGATAGATTTGTCATTTCACCCCTTTAGGGAGGTGCAGGTTTAAAAACATGAGGGTGCAAAATGCAATGTCCCATGATTAACTGGAACTGGAGTTGGGCTCAGACACTCCTACTAATTATTTAAATGCTTTCCTCTCTTCTTTTAAGTTGTTAGACAAATTAATTTATAAGAAGCCTGAAAACTTATAAATTAGCACTTTCAAAACCATTTGACATTTTCTTGTGTGATGGATTTCAGTCTGATTTGATTGTCATTCTTTTCAACTTGATTCTTTTCGTTCATTCAAAGAACCAGAATGATATATCTAGTCTAGTTACAAGATAATGAATAGCAAAGTTGAAATCACCAGAAATTTGGATAGCTTCAAGCTGCAAACATGTTCCCAACATGTAATATGACATATACCAACTTTATGAGCAGATAGGCATAAAGGCCGTGATAATTCATTAGCAGGGTGATTTTTGCCTGGATGCAATTGATATGAGAAAACAGTGAATCCTTCAAAATAGTTATCACTGGCTTGACTTTACTACAAAGGAAATCCCAAACAGTTAAAGAGTAGGAGAACTGGATAGACACTATACATAATAATATAAAACACCAGAATCAGTAACAAGGTAACAAGTATTTGAAAGGAGCAAAAAATACCCGGGCACGCCAAAAATTTGTCTCATCTTCTATGAGGTTCATTTTCCCCGAGAATGTGGTCTTGTAAACCATTAAAGTGTGTAAACATCAATTGAAAACCACATTTTAACTAGGGAATGGAATCTTATTTCTTAAGAGCTCACTCACATTTGTCAAGTTCATTTGAACTTGGGCAACTTTGACAGAAAAAAAAGTGAGTTTACAAGCTATTAGGCCTCTGGTTGTCCTATGGTCATAAAAGAGTTTAAAATCTAAAATTCTATAGCTTCGCAGTAAAGGCAACAATGCCTAACAGGCTAAGGATCTGTTTAAAATTTTTCCAAAAACACTTCTATTTCTAAAAGAGCAAAGACAAACACTTCAATTTCTAAAAGAGAAAAAAATAAGAAATTGAAATCAATATATACGAGTTAAAAATCAAATTCTAAAGAAGTTTAAAATGACTGTTTCTATAAATTAGTTTCTATTTGAACTAATTTTAAGTAATAGAGAAATTGATTTCATTTTTCTTCTCACCTAAAAGTCATAATAAGTCATAAAAGTGATTATGGAGAAGTCAACAAAAGACATTTAAGGTCTTGTCTCCAGTTGCAGGTTCCCATAATGATTGTAGGATGCAAGTGAAGAGGTCCAACAGCTGACAGAGAAAAATCTTGACACCATTTTAAAATTCAAACAGCAGGAAGATAATACTATAAATCCAATATTGATCATACTATAAACCAAATAGTATCTAATATTTGCAGGCATCTAGCCTTAACGCAATGTTGAATACTGAAAGTCCTCCAACAGGTAAGATCTTCACATCATCTAAAACAACAGTAAGATAGACATGAAACATGATGATAACATAAAAGCTTGTGAGAGAAAATTTCTTTAGCTAAGTGTCCAAGTACCAAATCAAAATGTATATAGCAAAAACTTGAAGTACTGAAACAGAATGTGGATATTAGCTATTCAAATTGCTCACTTCGCTATTGTTAGGCTATGTATATCAAACAAACTTCACTACTTATCCCTATTGGATACGGAATTAAGAAATTCTATATCCACAAAGGAAAAATTGAAGTCAATTGAAGAACAAAATAAGATTCACCCTCCATGAAGGTGGCTCAACATTCAAATTAAATACCTAAGCCACAAAAGGATGTGCCCCAAAAAATAAAAGAGAATAGTTATTGAGAACAACAGACAGGAAGAGTAAGAGAAGAAGAATGCATCAAATAGTTCACAGAGCAAATGAGAATCCAGCAAGAAAGCACGAAGACTAGATGCAACAAGCAGAAAATAAATGACAAGCGAGAGAAAAATAGAGAAACCGCATCCAGCAAAAGGGCAAATTGATTCTGGATGGAAGCAAAAGCTACAACAGGTTACTTAACGCACAACGTAGTTTTTACCAGCTAGATTTTGGTTTATAGAAACCAAACATCCCAAATTTGAGTCAAAAGTGATTTGATTAGGATGAATGCAATTATCGATGCAACCACCACGAAGAAACCAAGCAAGCACTTCCAACACTAAAGAGTGCATATGCAAAAATATTGGCGATTGTACTCCTGCGTTACATTCACATTATGACATTCAAATCTTCTCAGATATTTTTTGTTAAACATTTCTATGATATGGTAATCGATATAATATAACATGCCACCTTTTTCGTATTTAAACAAGCATGTTACATAGCATTACAAGATGTAAGAACTCGGCATTATCATTTTTACAAAATTTCCATTGAAGCATCCAGCCTTCTCAAATTACTTGACCCTAAAACAAGCACCCCAGTTTTCATTTATCAACATCATGCAAACTGTAGCATGTTCCACTTAACTTAAGCTTCCGTTTAAAAGAAAACTCTTCAACTTTAAACTCAAAGGAATTTCCTATTCAAAGCCGGCCATACATTGAAAGCATTTCTCTGAGTCTGTCTGCCTCTCTCTCCAAGCTATCAAAGCTCACCGAACTAGCAATTCTCCAACCCCAGTTTCCAAACTGCATTAGTCAGGGGATCAACGAACGTCACGATTTTATTTATTAATTTTGTGAGGGGGGGAGTGGGTTGTCTAAACTTTTCCAGATGTTACAAGTCATCTAACATTTTTATTTTCTTTGTTCAGGTTGAATAAACCAAAATGTTGCCAGAACAAATGAACATCATGCATAACATTTTACCTGAGTTGCGGGAATATTCATCCTGGCAGAACTACCCAATCCAAGAACATCTTGCATAGGTATTATTGCTGTTTGAGAAACAGAACCCAATGCTCTCTTGATTAGACCCCAAGAAATGTCATCTCCCTCATTTAATGAAAGATAACTTAGTGCCTGAAATATGAAAATGAAGAGGGAGATGAACTCTCACACAACTTAGTTAAAAAAACATTTCATTACTTCACAAAGACAACCAAACCTACATTGGATTTCTCTTCTTGGTTCAAGGCTTCCCACCAGCCTCTGATCTGTTGCAGAAAGGCAATTCTTGTCAAGGCTTTTAGCATTGACAGGTAGTATTTTTTAAGACATGACAAAAGTATACAAACAAAGCAACTAAGATGTCTGAAGTTCTAAATGTCAGAGGCATGCATCAATTTCAATAGGTAAAACATTCCACAACAAATAAAATATGGGTTCTCCATATAGAAAATCTTGTCTTATTGGCAATCTGTTAGATATTGTTGAATAATTAATGAGAGAGTTAGTCGGGGCTGAGATAATTAGAAAAATAAGGCATGTTGCATGTAAATAAGAAAAAAGGGGTGAGAGAGAGTCATCTTGTTAATTTGAGGTAATAAGAGCCTTTGGACATTAAAAGGTGCTAAACTCAAAGTTCAATACTATGTTCGTTCTATTTTGTATACTGGATAGTTCTTCCCCAGATTTTATAATTAAGATATCAGATCCCTACCCTATCATAACCTTTGACTGATTTCTGCAGAGAATACACCCAGGCCCTTTCTATAAGATAGACATGCAACACCATAGATGTATGGCTGAAGAAATTCTTACTGTGTCATTGTCATGAGTCCCTGTATAGACAACTTGATTGCACTCATGATTATGTGGCAAATGAGGGTTATTAGCATCGCCTCCAAATCCTGGATAAAGTTAAATAGATAAGAAAATATCCTGGCACTTTGAATTACTTAGGGCATTGAAACTGAACATGGTAAACAAAATTAGAAATCAATCATTACCAAACTGGAGAACAGCCATTCCAGGGGCTCCAATGGATCTCCTTAGTTGGACTACATCCTCAGTGATAACTCCCTTTCATAAACCACAAACCAAAATTTTACAATGGGCACCCTAAGAAAGAGTCAGGAATGAATGAATGCAATGATCTCATGGTTTAAATATGTTTTTATTCCTGCAAAGTTGCGATAAGTTTGTTTTTGGTCTCTCAAATTTAAAATTGATTTTGTCAGTCCTTGTAGTTTGAAAAATGTTTGGTTTAGTCTTTTAGTCCCCAACACCGTTAAAATTTGTGCTTGTTACATAACTAACAATTATAAATTGTTTACATGACAATCTATTTCGATTTTGCATTCTTACCATCAAATACTCTACCACATTTATTTTCCTTTCAAAGTATTTATTTTGACTACATTGAGATATAAGCCGTTTGAACAAATGGACTAAAACAAAGCTTTTTGTCAAATTACAGGGATTAAAAAGATCCATTTTAGAGTACCAAAAACAAACTTAGCTCAAATTTGAGAAACTAAAAACATATTTAAACCTAAAACCACTATTGAGTTTGTTTCAATAATGCATACCAGGTCTTCTGCTATTATATTAATCCTTCCAACAGCTCTGAAAATGGCGTCAAACAATGACATTCCAGGCCCTACCTATCATTTAAATGATATGAAGCGGATTATAGTTTGACCAAATAGATTAAAGAAAGAACAACATGAGAGGTTCTGACCTTCCACTTTCCAAGCATAGCTACTTTTGCTTCTGCACATTTGTAGACCACACACATTTTAGAACAACACACCAAGCAAGTGAGATAAGCTTATTGTTCAGTGTATACATACCAGTGGGAACAGCCCAATATCCAGCAAATCCTCTAAAGTGGTCTATCCTAAATTCATCAAATAGATTTTGTGCTCGTCGTATGCGACGTATCCACCATGAGTATCCATCTTTCTCCATGGCCTTCCAATCATATAGGGGGCTTTTTCATTAAAAGTTGACAATATAAAATATGAGAAATCAGTAATCTATACGGGACAGGAAAACTACTAAATGTACTACAGTATAACATGATAGTAGTTATTACGATAAAGAAAAAGAAAATACCAAGGAGAAAAAGGCTGAGACAGGGTCTAGAGATTGTTAAAATATCCTACATTGACTAGAAATATGGCCAAAATGCTTGATATAGGACCTAGGCAATCCTCTCCCTTTGAGCTAACTTTGGGTTTGAGTTAGTTCCTATCCCTTTATAATAGAAATAATCAAGCAGTATATATTGTCGTATACAGCCACAGCTGGTTAAAGCATGGAAAGTGAAAGGAACTAAATTGAGTTGGAACAAGTCAAAGGAGATGCCTTTTGACCATAATCACAGAAGAGGCAGATAAAAAATCAGGACGAGAATTAAATAAAAACGTGGAAATTTGAGATGTATAAGTATAACAAAATATTTATCATGGGATTAACTTCAAACCTGCCCCAAAGCTGACCAGTTTCACTGAATGCATCAGGAGGAACACCACTCACTAAAAGAGGAAATCCTTTCCGGTTCTGCCACATAAATATAGAGATATTTTATGATAAAAAGGTACAATTTGCTCCAAAAAATTAAAAAGGTTATATCAGACTTCAGAGACATTCTTTAGGGACTACTAACCAGTAAAAAGTGTTTCTTATTTGCCCAAACATCTGCGCTATGATAACCAACATATATTGGCATGTCTCCCATTATGCTGATTCCCTTACTCTGTGCATAGCAGCGGACTTTCTGCCACTGCCTTTGAAACAAGAACTGTTGGGCAATAAATACATTTATCTGCATGCAAAAGTATAAATGATTCAAGAAGAACCCTTCTGGCTACAAGTAGAAGTATAGAGATAACAAGTAGACAATAATTTGAGCTATAAGGATAATTTATGTCCTTACAAAATCTTGTTTCTGCTGGTAAATGTCTTCTAGAGCTACAAGATGGCGATTTCTCAAAGGTTCAGGCCAATTGTACCAGCTGAATGTGTTTAAACTGTCATCAATTGCAGCAAAATACGCTGCATCTTCAAGCCAGCCTACAGCATTGCGAAGATATTACTTACAACCTTACAAAAGAAAGAAATTTCTCTAATGATTTTTGAAAAACTTTCCAAGGTAAGTCTTGCAAACTGATACATAAGTAACATCAAGAAAGATGCATGTATCTTCAAACCCATAAGAAACTTCTCAATGTTCAAGTCCTCTGTCTACTCAGTATTTTACTTATTACCACCACAAATCCTAATGTTTCTTTCCTTCGTACTTCTATAACATTTAATCCTAAAATTATTAAGTTGTCTACATGCTGCAACCATCCATAATAAACGTCCATAAGTATTCATATATTTAATTTTTATCTAGCTTGAACTGATTATCTTGTTGCAGTTGTTTAATTGGAATTTGCGATCACAACAAACTTCAAGATTTTATTTAGCGCGAATAAGAGGACAAAATCCACCAAAGCTGTGGGAAGAAAACAGGTATAAGAACAATCAAAATAATTTTTTGATCAAATTACTATTTCAAAGGCACAGAAGCTAAAAGACATCAATGCAATTACATAAGAATAGAAAAAAATGAGTGTCTCACTTGATATGTCAGGGTCCCTTCGGAAATTCTCGAATTCCGTTTTGAGTTCTCCTTCACTTGAAATGAGCCTCTCTGCAGCCTACATATGGAATTTCAAAAAGAGGAAAATCAATATAAAACACCAGACACATAAAGATGCCTATAAAACAAAGGAAGAGTCACAAAAAAAATAAAAAAGGTAGATGGATGAGGTGAGGAACAATCCTAGCAATAACAAAGCTGTAAACACCTTACTTTGGTTATCAGAGGATCCTTAAGGTCAGCAACGAGTGAAAAATTGACGCGCTCTGCATCACTGCATTCATTTAACAAACAGTTGAGAAAAAGAAACTAGAAGAAACAAAACTGAAAAACTACAGGACTCACATCGGTTGAGGAAGCTCGTGTGTTTCCAACAATCCATCGTCGACGAGGCCTTGAAGAGAGATCAACAGCGTGTTGCCACAATTTGCATCCTGAAAATCAGAATGTGAAAGTAAATGCACTACACCGAAATAGTTGAGCGAGAGAAAAAAAAAAAAAAAAAACTATCAGAACCGAACCGAATCGAACCTGGCCAGAGTAAGGAGATCCTTCTTCGTTGGCTTTTCTGCCAGGCGGCACGAGAGGAAGAACCTGCCAAACGGAGCAACCGGCGCGGTGGAGCCAATCGATGAAACGGAAGGCCTCGTGACCGAGATCGCCGATGCCGTAGGGGCCTCGAAACGACGTCGGATGGAGTAGAATGCCGCATCTTCTGCGAAGGTCGGAGTTGGGAAACCAGTCGCTGTAGTTGTCGGGTAAATCTTCACCTACGGAAACGCTGAGTTGAGTTAACGAAGAGAAAGCGGAAGCGACGGGGAAGGAGAGAACTGGTTTGGAGGGTTTGAAGAGAGCGGGGCAACGGTGGTGTGGGAAACACACTGAGATGTTCAATGCCAGAGCCATCTCTTATCTCTCTGTCTATCTACGAATTTCAGTGTGAATTTGGAAAAGGAAAATTAGCAGATGCGTTCTCTTGAAGAGTAGAGTGAGCGGTGGCAGGAAACTCGTGAAGGCGCAACAAGACAGAACCTGTCTGTCATCACTGTGTGATCCGAGGCAACCCCAACGGACAGCAATGTCTGAAATTTGTGCACACTCCATCGTGTCATATCACTTACTATTACAGTGAATCACACTGAAAACTTGTGTTATGAGATATTTTTGTTGTTCTTTACAAGTAATAATTGTTTACTTTGAAAGTTTTTAGAGAATTGTTATTGAAATGAACTAATATTTCAAAGTAAATTGGGCAAAGGGGTATGCAATAAACCCATGAACATAAAAGTAGCTCTAATTAATCAATTGCTTTAAAGATACTTTCTTAATCATCAAGGTAAAAGAAAAAAAAAAAAAAAAAGGCAAGGCAGAGGAAGTGAGAAAGGGAAACACACCCTACGAGGTAACACAAAATGGGACCGTAGTTTAACGTTACTGTTCACACCAAACTTTCATTTTACACTTATTTTGATTAATACAATATTATATATTAATAAAATAAGAATATATATCAGTATAAAATGAGTGTGGAAAGTGAACAGTGATGTTAAAATAACACCACTGAAAGAAGATCGGTGCTGAAGGGAAGGACCGAGATGTTTTTGCTGGTTTGTGTCAAGAGGTGAAGTGGTGTGGTTTGTTGTTTCTCATGGTGGCACTAGAGTTCGGAATATTTGGTATTTATCGGTATGGGTGGAGAAAAAAAATATATTTTGACATTAATGTTATTTAAGTTCATTTTTGACACTTATTTATCGGTATGGGTGGAGAAAAAATATATATTTAAGCTTATTTTTTTAATAAAATATTTTACAATAATAAAATGATAATTTATTTTAATATTATTCTATACAATATTAAAGCATCATTACTTTGTACTTTGTAAGAATTCTCTGAAGGTGAGTGGGTGAGCTACATACATTTTATTTTAATTGATGTACAATGAAAAATAAATTACATTATTTAGATGTATCAAGTGAATATTTGATATAAAATATTTTTTCAATGCATGTAAATGGGGATAAATGAATGAAACTGAATTGTCAATAAATTAAGAGAAGATGGACAAAAAAAGAGTCACATCATCATAAAAAATAATCACAAGTGAAAACAGTTACTAATAATTCCATGAAAGCTTTTAAAAATTCTTAAACTCCCACAATTTGTTGTAGAATTGAGAAGTTTAATGTAGTCAACAATCTATTAGTTGCACTAAGTTTGATCACAATCACTACATACAAAACTAAACAACCCTATTTTTTTTTTTTTATCTTAGAATTAAGTGGTTTAAGTTCATCTCCTTCCTTGTCAATATAAATTATTTATCACAATTAATAATATTCGTTTCTTGATAAAGAAAGTTGGTAAATCTTTAGTAGCATGTATGTGCAAAGATGACGAGTGTATTTGCAAGATTTACTCCATTTACATATGGTGACAAAGAAAGTTCTTTCCTCACGTGAAAATGAGTTGCTAGTTTGACCACACGATATCATTTTCGAGTTTCGGCCTTCCTTGTTAATTTATTGCCATGCAGAAATGTAAGGCGATTTTCATGAGCACACAAGCAAAAAGCCTTCTTCGAACATTTATGTATGTGTATCAAAGCTAACAAAAGAAACATAGACGTAACAAAGGTGGAAAAAAGAGAGAGAAAATATACATAAAATGAGAAGGCATGAGTAGATACAACAACCTCGATTACTACGTACCCTAATCCTGGATGAAATTCACAAACAAGACCACTCACTATACATAATTTATCTGATTGTGAATTAAACCCTAACAAAAAATATAGTAAGATCGGGCCCAGTATTCCCCTGCAAGTCCGGGCTCATCATATACAGAGTCTCCGAATCCTTCGACCCCACTACGTGCTCGAAGGGTGCTCGCATGTACGCCAACTCTCCTCCGTCGCCGCCGCCGCCACCGCCCTCCTCCACCTCCGATCTCATTGGAAGAACGCCGGCGCCCATCGACACGGGCTTCAGAAGCTCCATCACGTACAAGTCCTCCTCCGTGGCCTCCCTCCGCACGCCGTACCCGTTCTTCTTCCCGTTGCAGTACATGGTCCACAAGGGTTCCTCCGCGATCCTCGTCTTGTCCTTCTCCGAACGCTTCTCGCACTCCAGCGCCACCCTCACCGTGCCGCTGGCCATGTCCTTCTGCAAGGAGTTGGTGTGCATGGAGAGCTCGACGACGAGGGACGGGAGGCAGCGGGGGTTTTCCTGGACGGCGAGGCTGACGCGGCCCTTGCGGCGGCCGAAGAGGGTGCCGGTGACTTTGATGCCATTGTTGACAGTTTTGTGGTGGTGGTCGGGAGGGAGGGAAGGGAACTTGCAGGAGGGGGTTATGATTGGTAGGGAGCGGAAGACGGAGCGGAAGACGCGGACGACTTTGGGTTTGAGGCGCTTTTTTTGGGAGGGTTGGACGAGAGAGAGGGATATGGGTGGTGGTGGTGGCGGCGGAGGTGTTGCTGGTGCAGATCTTGGCTCCCCCATTGGTTGGCTTTCACAAACCTACAGGAAGAGAAGATCATTGCCATGAGAGACAGAGGAAGCTACCTATGTTCTTTCTTGCTTTCGACTTTCGGAAACCCCACGTTCTCTTTTCTTCTGCTTTTGCGGCTTCACATCCATCTTCCGACACTCACTCGTTCAACATTCTCCATTCTCCATTCTTTAAATAGCCTTTCTCCTTTCCTCTTACATAATCTTTCATACTCTTACATACACACACAAAACACAAGGGAATAACACACTACCTTAATTAACACAAAACAATAAGTTCACAAATCTGCCACTTTCTATTTGCTTTTCACACATTTTTCTGTTAATTAGAGTTAAAACGGATGAAAATTTTATTAAATAAACTGAAGTTTTTATGTTTTTTTATAAACTTTAATTAACGAGAAATTAGTTGTATCTTAAAAGGAGTGTATACGGCAATTTGTGTAAGACAATGCATTATATTTGAAAAAAAAATAATGATATTTTAATATTCCTATCTATTAATACATTCATTTAATATTTTTATGTGGTAAAAGAAATATTTTATTATGAGTTGTCAAGAGTATTATTTGCTCTTATTTTCTCTCCTTTTCCTCTCTTCTTTATTTTCTTTCCTCTCTCTTAGAATCTGTTTAATTTAAGGCGCAAAAATACCAATAAATCTTATAAACAGTAAACTTTCTTCCTTAACGAAAATTTACAAGATTTAAAAGTTCTATTTATAATAATTATTTTAATAAAATTATGAAAATAATAATAAAATTAAAAGTTATAATAATAATTACAATAAATTTATAAAAATGATTATTTAATTATATAATATGTTATAATAATATTAGAATTTTAATTAATAATTAATTAATTATATATATATATAAATGATACGTTATAAAGTTAACTTATAATAGATTATAATTATACG
>Ga0209700_101373_pt1 | contig 50239 bp, 21 predicted proteins | sample SiratroredBW_FD_187528 | JGI IMG/M metagenome (GOLD analysis project Ga0209700, IMG submission 187528) | Root nodule microbial communities of legume samples collected from California, USA - Siratro red BW (SPAdes) (version 2) | ecosystem: Host-associated > Plants > Roots > Nodule | place: USA...
TATATATATATATATATTCTTTATTTTTATTTGCAACTTGTTTCTTTGAAAAAAATAAACATATTTAAAATCACATTCATTGTTACTTATTTGATTAAAAGTATCGTCCTTGGACAAGCATTGTGGGGGTGCTCAAACCTTCTCCACACGTAATTGACTCTCGGATTTGAAATCCAGTTTTTACAAACTTGTCTTATCTTCTTTTCGATTTTTTTATAGTTTTTCATAATAAACTATGGTGACGACCCCCTTTTCCTAAATTTTCAAAATATTTTAATTTTTCTCTTTCGGATCGCCGCTTTCGTCGTGACCCCGATTGTGATAATATGAACACACGAAGTTCTTATCTTCCATACCTATTAGATGAGTTCAAAACTACTTATCAGCAAACCACATATCAAAACAATTTCGAAACGAGAGCAACATGAACGTATGAGGGTCATACTTTTCATATTTGTAACATGAGTTCAAAAGTCTTTCGTAGCAATTCAGATACCAAAATAGAGGAAACTACCTAGACGTGGGTGTCATACATGTTAAAAGAGTTTCATAATTTCCTGGAAGTACTTCCACTTTGACAAGTTCAAAAGTACTTATCAGCAAATCACATATCAAAACAGAGAAAATCACTTAGACGCTACTGTCATATATTTTAAAAGAGCTTCATAATTATGTGAGTCCCATAACTCATTAAAATATTCCTTTTTTGCCATGAGTTTCAAATGGGGTTACCTTTAAAATCGGTGTCAAAATATCATTTTTTAATAAATTATTATTTGACTGTTATATAATATTTTATTGAATAAAGTTGGTGTCAAATTGTCAAATGAATGTAATTCATGAACAGTGGTGGCAAAATCTAATTTTCCTATATAAAAAACTTTGTGTTGTTTTACAAGACAAATCTATGTAATCAGGATATAGGTAATTTACATATGAATTTTAAATGTCTTTAGCATACATATAAGAGTCATAACTACTACACCAACATCAACTTTGCGACCATATACTCATTATTATTATTATTCTTATCATGACTCTTGTTACTATTATTTTTATCAATATTAGTAAGTATAGTATTAATAATACTAAAATAATAATAATGTTATTATTAATATTAAAATAATATTAATGATCATATTAATATTAACATTAATATTAACTATAATAATAATAAATGTAAAATAAAAAATAATATTAATAATATAAATAATACTAATACTATTATTCTTAATAATATTAATATTAAAAATAATAATATTAATAATAAAATTTAACACGTTTTGCAGAAGCTATTTGATTTTTTTTAAAATGTGTTCTGAAATGGCATATTCCGGAACTAAAAAATATGTTTCGAAACTGAAAAATATGTTTCCGAATGACCTATTCCAGAACTGTTTGACAACGAAAATAACAGTTTTGAAATGAACTGTTCTGGAACTCTACTCCATATCCGAATAATTGTTTCAGAACAATCCATTCTAGAACTTATTGGTAACGAAAATTAGAAACTCACGTAACATCCTCAAATCCCAAAAACCATCCAAATCAACCATAAAATGTTCAATAAATCATCCTTACCTCACACGATTGTCAAATACTTAGATATGGTGGACGGCAAAAGCAAGGCGATAGTGACAACAACAGAACTAGTGGAGGTGTATTCGAGGTGGTGATAATGCATACGAAACAGTGGAAGTACGTTGGAAGATTATAGTGAAGCTTTAGGTTGTGAGAGCCAATTTGACCTGTACAATAATAATTCAAAGGCACTTTAAAAATTTTATAAAAAATTTGGAGGTGCTTGAAGAAATCTTTAGAGGTGCAGGAAGAAGTAGTCCTCCAAGAAAGCAAGAATTGAGGCCCCATTTTTAGAATGGTGAACCACAACCTTCTCATACTGTAAAACACAACCTTCTCATACTGTAAAACACAACCTTCTCATTCAGCAAAGTTGTAAAACACATACTGTGATATCTTGCTGGAATGGTGAACCACAACCTTCTCATTCAGCAAAGTAAGCATCACTCAATCATTGGCTTAAGCACAGTTTACTTTCTTCTAATACTCACACACTCTTTCACATTTTGTTTTAATTTTTATAACCTATCATTTTTAATTTGAGAATGAGTCTCTATTAATATAGGTAACAATGTAAGTAATAAGAGAATATACGACCACAAGTATAAAATAATCAAACTACATGAGCATACTTTAAAAACCCATGGAATTGGAATCGCTAAGGGCACATCACTTTTCAAACATTCAACTACTAAAATATACAATTAAATTATTGTGTGATGAAATATTTTTCCACAATATGCACGAGGGCCACGAGGACTACTATCTTATTATATATGCTTTGTTTGGTGTACATTAATAAAATAAGGATATGTTAAGGTGAAGGATAGGGTGGGATATAACTTGGGAAATAGCTTTGAAACCGTTAGATTGCTTCCATTTTAAATCAATGGTAGATAAAATTCGGTTCTTTATATTTTTTTTACTTCTTTTTTCGCCTTCTTTTCCCATGGGCTTGACCCTCTCCATGTTCAAACTCTAGACAAACATTTAGTGTTATGGAACAAAAGAAAAATAGTTAGAAAGAGAATAAAAGTATTCAAAAAAAGTTAACCATTGATTTGAAAAGTTCTCCCTCGGTAGCATCCACGTCCATTTAAAGTTGAGCATTGCAGAACCACTATTAAATTACAAGTCTAAATGATTTTTTTTTCATTTTTAAAATATTTTATTTTTTTTATTATGTTTAAAGTGTTTTCTTCAATATCAGAGGTAGTTATGAGTTTTCAACAATTTCCCTTATTATTTCCCTTTCATTACAATGATATTATATATATATATATTATAAAATATTACTAATAAATCTTATTATCCCCAAAACTCTTAAAATACAGAAAACTAAATTAAAAAAAATATATTCTCAGAAAACAAACAATATTTATCATATTTTTGAAATATTCTGAAAAGAATGTTTCAGTAATATGCTGATAAGGTTCCAAATACTTTTATCAGAGAAGATAAAATACTTTTTGTCTTTTGAAAACACAGGTTTTTCTTTCTACAAAATGTTGTGTTAGTGTAGAAAGTTGAACAGGAAAATATAAACAGTTGCATCTTCTTCTCTGTCTCCACCTTTGAGTTTCCTACATCACTTCCATGCTTCTCATCTCCATTGTTTTGTGGATTCCATTTGCTGCACTCTGAGTTTCTGTGTTTCTATATATGGATAATTTTTTGAGTCAGTTTTAGAGATAGAATAATATATTAAACCTAATATTTTTCTAATGTCATTCATTGAAGTTTGAAAGAAATGAAAGAGAGAAAGATCTCACAAAAGAAACTACTGTCATTATCTCTCTTATTCTGAACAAGATTCTCTTGGAAAATGCAGATCACAACACAACAGCTACATATGATTGCATTGTTTCAAATCTGATTAACTATGCTAGAGATATTTGATTCAAACAACGGACTTAATAGCCTTATCAGCTTCAAAAGCCTCCACGAACACAATATCGAAGGCTTCATGCTCAGTGAGATTCAAGCGTCTTCCATCCTCACCGTTCTGTGCATCAAACCTCCCAATATCCAAACAAGTTGGAGAGCCAGTGATGCAGAACACAAGCTTGTACCCAGCTCGGTATTTCTCAATATGAAATTTGCCACCAAAACTTTGTTGCCCTGGATGTCCTTCTGGACCACCAATTCCCACACATGCCTTCTGGATTTCTTGGTCCACGAACACCAACCACTTGGAGGATTCTGTACACCATGGCTTCTCTACGAACTCGATTTCCAGTTCGGTACCTGTAGTGATGTTTCCAAAAGTTGAAATTAGTATCAGAGTAAGAGAAATTCTCCCTACAATTTAGTGACTCCATAATAGTGACTAAACAATGTAAAAGACCCAAATGGTTTTCTTGCTTATATATATGCTAAAGTTCCCATCTTTGGTTAATTTGAAGTTTTGTTTTTTTGATAGAAGACACAAGACCTCCCTGAAATAAAAAAGTAAATTGAAAAAGTATTGATGAGTACCAGTGAAGATGAGTCCAGGGCTGATTCCAGGAATGGTGAATCTGACAGGAAAGCCACGGAAGACTTCTGAGTAATCTTGCAAGACAGTGAGAGGGCAGTGAGAGTTCCCAGTTTGGGCAAGTTTCAATCCACCACCAGGTGGGCCACGGATTGCTGGTATGATGTAGTATGTGAGACCTGGGAAAATGGGGTTCCCATTTACGTCCACAACTTGCTCAACATCATTTGAGAAAGCTGAGGGAAAAGCAAGTAGGGGGAGGAGGAAGGAGAGGGCAAGAGCTTGGGTGGGTTTCATGGTGGATTTAGTGAATGGTGCTGTTGCTTGTGTTGTGATGTTCTTTATATAGACACAAAGATGCTGCTATGGCACCACGTGTTTGGAGATCAATTTGATGAAAGAGAAAGGGAAAGGGAAGAAAGAGTTTCAGAACTGAGACATGTGCCAGCAACAATGTAAGACCATGTTAAGAATGGACATAGGAAAAATGGAACAGATAAGATTGTGTAACGTGGAGTTAAACTTAAAGTTATTATTTTTAATATAATATCAAATTTATCTTAATAAAATTTATTACTTATTTATTAAAATAATTCTATTTGTAATGAGAAAATAACGAATGTGTAAACATATTTCAAATGTTATTGGTAGAGAAATGTAAAGAATTTATACCTCACATGGCTGCTGCATATGGAGAAAGAGAATATGTAATGTCAAACTTTGAAACAAGTTTTCTTATCCGAAAACCAAATCTTTTACCCACAAAATAAATACTTTTTGAAAATCACTGTTTTCAATATTAGTTTTAACAGAAAAGAGGGAAATAAAATAATCAATTTTACTTACTTATATCGTGTCTGATGATTTAAATTAAATATTTGTAGACTTCATAACAGAATTGGATAATTTTACTTGTCGTCTCTAATTATACTTATACTAACTTTGGAAGTACTTATGATCACTTTTTATTCTTTACTGTTATTCAAATGAAAATAATTCAAATTCATTATTATATAAAAAGAAAAATTATATAAGATGCCACGTGCTTAGTAGGTAAAAGATTAGATAACATGCAAGTACAATAATTGGATAAGGATGAAGTTGGACGGACTTACTTCGATAGTTTTTTTAATAGCATTATTAAAAGAAATTTATCCAAATAATATATTACTCAAATCATATTTATCTAAATAATAATATGGTTTGGTTTACTGTTTATGTCAGGTTTTTATTTTTATTTTGGTCTATCTCTGTAAAATAATAGGTCAGGTTTCTCAAATTTGAAATTAAAAATATAATGATAAAAATAACTAATATTTTATAACATTAGTCATATTTAAATTTTCTTTTTAATAATTTAAATAAAATATTAAATATAATTAATATTGATATCTTGTTTGAAAATATGATAATAAACATAGTAGGTAACAGATTATATGACATGCAATGCAACAATGCAATTATAATAATTGGAAACGAAGTTGCACTGAGTTATTTTGATGTCATTACTAAGCCAAGAAAGTATACAAAATTTATATATTGAGGTATTTTTATAACTTTATTTATTTTAAATGAAGGATTTATGTTTTTAACTTGATTGTTTATGTAGTTTTTTCTTATATTAAAATAGAAATAAAAATGGATTTGTAATTTTAAACTACAGAAACATATTTGGTACAAAGAACAAGAAATCGGCTATGTATTTTTATTTTACATCTTACACCCTTACCAACTAAATTAGTTTTGTTTTAGCAATCCAATGAGATGTGTGCCACAAAAGAGAGCACAACTTTTTTTAACAATTAGAAAAGTTATAAAATAATAAAAGAGACATTAGGGATAAAATAATTAATGAGTTTTATTTTTTTATTTTTTTTAACAAAGGTTCAAATTCACGATCTTCACGAGGCACACAATCTTAATAATAAAGCTCGCGCGGAGGAATATTTTATGTTTCCCGTGGAACACGACCTTATTTGTTTTTATATGAGGAGACTTTGTTTCTCTTTTAACAAAATGCTATGTTAAAGTAGAATAATAAAATCCCAGTCCATCTATTAAAATAAAATAAATATTTGAAATTTGAAAAATGAAAAACCAGAAAATAATAAATTATTTATCTGAAATTTAAAAAGACAAGTTAATTAAAATATAAGTCTAATATCTAATATTCAACACTATCACAACTTCACAAAAAGAAATCAATTTAATCCTTTATCATATTAATTAGATCCGCTACCAAAATGTTTTCCTACCGATTTATAATTTATTTTGTTGATAATGTAAAATATTAATAGTTAAAAACGGATAGAAAAAATTCTGAAATTTTTCTCTAGACATAATTATATTTTCAATCATCATTATAATTAAAAAGAGTAAAAAAAAAAACTCCTCTATTCAAACAACCTTTTCTTTTCTTCCTAAACTCCAAAATATATATACTCATTTATAACAGGTTTTTTAATCTTTCGACGGCATTGTGCTTATAAATCAGTCTTCAAAAGTTTATAAAGTTAAAAGTGTGTGATTAGGTTTGAGTTCCATTTCTACAAAAAAGAAACACAGTTATTATTAATTTAAAGATGCCATCTCAGGGAAACTTCATAGTCTTAGTCTGTGTACTTCTATTACTTCAACTCCAATAAAATATGCTCAATAAAAGCATCAAACCATTTCGCATATTTTTGAAGTCTAAATCTGACCTAGTGGTTATCATGAATTAAATTTTCAAAATCCTTCTATATCCAATCCAAAAAATAGATTCAACTGGTTTAGTTTAAAGTTTTCCAATTCAATTTAAATGGATTTGATTCACTTCGTTTGATATAGATAGTTTAGATTAATTAAATTAATTTGAATTTTTTCAATCCAATTTCAATGATATTTTATATAGACAGTTTAGATTAATTAAAGTAATTTGAATTTTTTTTCCATCCATTTTAAATGAGTTTGATCGACTCGATTTAGACACTTTAGATTGATTCAACTTTATGGTTTGGATCAACTTGGTTCAACCTCTAGTTAAGTTAACTAGACTTAATTTGATAGAGTTCAACTTGAGCTGAGGTTAATAAAGTTTCTACTTGGATCAATCAACTTGACTATGCTTAGACCTATTAAGCTTAGCATGGATATAGGTCCGCTCAGCTCGACCTTAGTCAGGTTGATCCTGTTTGACCTGGACCTAAACAGACTTTGATTGACTTAGTCTTAAGCTAACTCGACTTGATCTAAGCTTGAACCCACTTAGCTTGATTTGGACATAGACCCACTTAGCTCAACCTAGGCATGGTCGACTCAATTTAATAGTGACATGGGCCTATTCAACTCGACCTGGGCAGGACTTACTATGCTCGACCTAGGCTTATGGTCAAATGAGTATTTTTTGTATAGATTCGTTATGGTTAATAAACTTGTAAAATTTGTCAATCACATTTTTTTTTTCAATTTAAATAGTAGTTAAAAGTTTATAAACACATTAGATCTTGAAGCGAGTGCTTCAAAATAGTATGAGAGACATGTACATGTTGGATGCAATAAACAATGTCATAAAATTGCAACATTATGCAATTAAGAATGTTGTAGGACACACTTTTAATTTTAGCGTGTACAAAAGATTGGAAGGATTTGTTTATAAATATGCTTTGGTGCACACTGTTTAAGAGTTTGATCCTGTTACGCACGTTGGTATTGATAGTGAACATCATGATTGTATACTAAGAAATACTCATGACTTACTTTACGTATGTGAACTAATAAGATATAATATCGGTAATATACCAATGTAGTGCATGTTATGTGGATCAGACTTAGTTTTTTTTTTTTTTTTTTATATATTATCATAAATTCACCTTCTTAGTTATCTAATTTGTAGGAATTTGACTTTTTTAAAAATTATTTTAAGGAAGTTGATATTGTAGGTAAAATAACAATTAAAACATTTCCAAATATAAAATTTTATTATGGATGGCACAATTCTTAATGTATTAAGTTTTTGACAAATACATTCCAAAATACGAAATCCAAAACTTTTGATTCATTTTGAAGAATAAATTTTAGATTTTGCAATCCAAAACTTCTTAAAATAGTCCAGCTAGATTGGAATTAAACAACAACATCGGCACAATAGTTATTTTAAAAACTAACTTTATAACATCGGCACAACAAGACAATGGGTGATCAAGATAGTTTCTAACAATGATAATAAGTTTCGATCGTGGGTCTAGAACACGTGGGTCTGGAACACTACAAGCAAAGGAAGGTGAAGTGAGAAGGAGCAGAGAAGAAGAGAAAAAGGAAGGGAAAAGTATATATGTTATTAAGGACACTTTGATGTTTTCACCATCCCACGAGATGGACTTAAAAGTTGTGATAGTGTAGCAAGAAATGGCCTATGGTTAGTCTTTATTTTAGTTAGTGGATGATGAAGTTTTTCCTTTTAGACTTTCTTAAGACAGTTGCTTCCTTCACTCCATCGATTTTCAAAAATGACAATTATGCTCGTATTAGTTTGGAATATATGAGTTATTTTGAAAAGTAATTTTCGAAATGTGTTTTCAAAAAATAGATTTTAAAATATAGAATCTATTTTGAAAAATAAATTCCAAAATATATTTCTAAAAACTATTTTTCATAACCATGTTCTGAAAATTTCATTCCGAAAACATGTTTCGAAATGACTATTTTAAAAGACTTTATTTTATGAAAAATCTTATTTTGAGAAATTTCATTTTGGAAATTTCCAAACTCTTTCTTGAATATAAAAACAAAAATGCATCTGTAACTCAAAATTGAACCTCCAATTGTTGCAAACCGTCGCCGTTCGCCCTAAACGGTTGTAGATTAACCCTCGATAATATCAAACCTAACCAAAACAAATCTTCTTTACCACAATCCAACCCTAAATAAAATCAAAATAAAATTTTACGACTTCAAAAAATAAAAGTAATCAAATAAAACGATAATCTACCTAAAAAAGGCTCTACGTTCGAGAACCGTCCACCTTCAACGAACCAGTCACTACTAAAAATCGAAACCCCTTTCATATATATACTTTTATCTTTTTTTTTTTTTCAGGTTCTATCTTTTTTCGTCAGGGGATTGTTTAAATTAGAGAGTAGATTTGAAAAAGTGAATTTGAGATTATTTAAAAAAAAGTATGTAAAAAATTTAGTTGTTTGAATTAAAAGAGAGATGATAAAATTTGAGTGGAAAATTTATAAAAATTTGTAAGTGATATAATATATATGATTGATAAAATATTTTTTAATAAATAAAATTATAGTTAAAATTAATTTAAAATTAAATATAATTAATTTATTAAGTATAATTAATAAATTATTATTATTTTAATTATTAAAATTATAATATTATTAATTATTTTTAAATAAAAATTAAATTATTATTATTATTATTAATATTTATTATTTTATAAATTTATTTTGATTATTATTAATATTTTATTATTGTTATTTTATAATTTTATTAAATTTATTATTATTTATTAATTATTATTATATAGTTAATTATATTTATTTTATTATAATATAAATAAATTAAATTTATAAAATATAAAATTAAAATTCGCTCACCCTCCTCTCCTGCAAATCTTCTTCGCTATTTAGCGAAGAATTACTGTTACTGAAAAACTTTTTCGAATTCAGGATTTTAAAGAATATTTTATTATTTAAAATTTAACTTTCGTTACAAACAGTAATTCACCGCCAATCAATCCTTAGAAACAAACAATGCCTCAATGATGAAAGGTAATTAATGTTGTCTTCTAATTGATGAAAGAGTAATTAATGTGGCCCTCCCAAGAGATTATCTTCCATGGCCAAGGATTTGTGAAATTCCATACTTTAAATTGGCTTCAAATGATAAGGAAGTGAAGAAAGAACTTTTTCTGCTTTAACTTGAAATTTTTATTCTTTTGGGTGCAAGCCTATGCATACATGATTGGTGACCTATTTTCCCTTCCCCAAGCAGACCCAATGGACCCAAATCTGTGTCAACACAAACAGCATTTAACCATTTGGTCCCATTTCCTTCAAAAACAAAGATGGAGAAAAAATTGCATTGTTTGGTAGGAAAACTAAGATGTTGAGTTCATGAAGTAGTACCATTATGACTGACAAATTTCTTCAAATGATGAAACAAAGTAGTGTACATAATGCATCAAATTGCCAAAGCTAAATTACCCCAGAAAAAAACTTCAGGAAACATGTGATTACTGATTGTTCCTTCTTGTTACATGAACAGAAAATATGATACACAGGTAAAGGCTTAAGAGCATTTGAGAGGGAAAACCAGTAAAAAATTTCCCATCATTACAAAGGTTATCAAGTGCACAATTAACCATGCATCTGTCAAGGGAAAACCAGCATTAAATTTGAAGGGACCAATTTGTCTGTTAGTTTTCAGATTGGTCTTGGTAACCAAGGCCACCGTCCATGTTATATCCACTTCAAATATACTGCTTCAGATTTTCTTGGCTCAGAAAGGTCCACCAATTTCATTGCATCAATCATCATTTATAACATAGTCCTTCCACCTCAAACTGATTAAGCTATATTACATAAAAAGATATATAATAGTGTTTTACTAGCTATAATATAATTGAGGATTTGCCCTAAATTATTGAGAAATTATTATGCTTGTTAGATAAAGGCCAAAGACAGTATTTTTGAAGCAGTGCTATATTTGAGAAAGTTCAGAAGATAAGGACGTGAAAAACAAGGTAATAAATCCCTAGAGGCAGCAGTACCTGATGCAACAAGAGCTTCATAGACTGTCAAAATCGTCACAGACAAAGAAACTATATACTGAACAACTCTTGAGTAAATTACAAGTCATAATCATTTATGTAAGAGGAAAATAATTGACATAACCAGTTAAAATTGCATGGACCACATATGAAGTTTACAATGCAAATATTTTTCCTGCACAAGTTCTTAGATAGTAGTGATCAGCAAGAACAGACTAAGGACTTCCAAGAAAAAACAAATGCCAACAAATATGATCAAATAAAAATACCTACTGATAAATAACTACTAAATTTACATTTTGGACTTTGTCATATCACTTAAGCTGCCCCTCATAACATATTCTGGTGCTGTATTAAATTCAATGGGACCCTTTGAATATTAATTTTCAAACTTGTCTTGGTCATCAAGGCAATGCAATGCCAATGCCATCGTTCATGTTTTATCCACCACAAATTACCTCATCACATTCTTGGTTTAGAAAGGTCCAGCACCTTCTCTCTTTCAACCACCAATGCATAGTACTTCCACCTAGGTTAACTAACCAACCTTCCAACCATGTGAGCATCACCTTTTCTTCTTACTCGTCCCAAAACTCTCTCTCTTCAACTGTGACATAACAAACATCATTAACTTTTTCCCTAGCAACAACTTCTTCATTCAGTAATGATGGCAGATGATAACTCTACCAAGAGAAACTCCAACGTTCAGCTCCTAGAAGAACTAGAGGCCCTTAGTGAAAGCCTTTACCAATCACACACCTCAAACACAGCTAGAAGAACAGCTTCATTAGCTCTACCAAGAGCCTTACCTCCTCTTGTCTCATCTGCTGGAGATGACAATGACACTGCTAAAATTGACAACAAACAAAGCAACAAAACTCGGTCTCGCCGCATGTCCTTGTCTATATGGCGAACAAGGCCGAAGCCTGAAGATGCCAAGGCAACTCTTACTGAGCCAGACGCCAAAAAGTTTAATGACACTGAAAATTCAGGTGACAAGAAAGGAATTTGGAGCTGGAAGCCTATGAGGGCCATTTCCCATATTGGAATGCATAAACTAAGCTGTTTGTTTTCTGTTGAAGTTGTCACTGCTCAAGGCCTTCCTTCATCCATGAATGGACTGAGGCTTTCTGTTTGTGTTAGAAAGAAAGAGACCAAAGACGGGAGTGTTCAGGCAATGCCATCAAGGGTTGATCAAGGTGCTGCAGATTTTGAAGAGACCCTTTTCATAAGGTGCCACGTTTATTGCAGCCATGGTAGTGGAAAGCAGCTTAAGTTTGAGCCAAGGCCATTTTGGATATACCTTTTTGCAGTTGATGCCAAAGAGCTTGGTTTTGGAAAAAACTGTGTGGACTTGAGCCAGTTGATTCAAGAATCCATTGAGAAAAGCCAGCAGGGGACGCGTGTCAGGCAGTGGGACACAAGCTTTGGCTTATCAGGGAAGGCAAAAGGAGGAGAACTGGTTCTGAAACTTGGGTTCCAAATCATGGATAAAGATGGCGGAATTCAGATATATAACCAGGAAGAGAATTTTAAGTCTAGCAGGTTCAAAAATCTCACCGCTTTTGCTCGCAAAAAATCTAAGTCATCATTCAGCTTGCCTAGTCCAAGAATAACAAGCAGAAGTGGTGTTTGGACTCCTTCACAGAGAAATTTAGCAGAAGATATTCAAGGTATAGATGATTTGAATCTTGATGATCCACACATATTTCATGACGCCCCTCCCTCTATACAGAAACTTGATAGTGGCAAAGAGGTGCAAGATTTTGATCTGCCAGATTTTGAGGTTGTTGATAAAGGGGTTGAGGTTGAAGAGAAGAAAAAATATGAAGGAGAAGGATCTGAGAAATCCGTTGAAGTGAAATCAGCTACCAGTGAGGTTGTGAAGGAAATAGTGCATGATCAGTTGCGCAAGACTAGACTAACTGAGCTTGATTCAATTGCCAAGCAGATAAAGGATCTTGAGTCCATGATGAGAGAAGATAAAAATAATTTCAGAAAAGGTGATGAAACTGAGTCACTAAGATTGGATTCTGATGAAGAAACTGTGACAAAGGAATTTCTTCATATGCTTGAGGATGAAAAGACCAGAGGTTTTGAAACCAACCAATCTGAAACATCTCCATTACAAGTTGCAGAGGTAGAATCTGAAGTGTATCTCCCAGATCTTGGCAAGGGCTTGGGGTGTGTAGTTCAGACAAGGGATGGAGGCTACTTAACATCTATGAATCCTTTGGATAAACTTGTAGCTAGAAATGAGACTCCAAAGCTAGCAATGCAGATGTCAAAGCCTTATGTGTTGGCATCAAATCAGTCCCTAAATGGGTTAGAGTTGTTTCAGAAATTGGCTGGCGTTGGTCTTGATGAACTCAGCTCTCAAGTTTTCTCCAAGATGCCCTTAGATGAACTGACAGGTAAAACTGCAGAACAGATTGCATTCGAAGGCATTGCTTCAGCCATCATACAAGGAAGAAACAAAGAAGGAGCCAGCTCAAGTGCCGCTCGTATAATTTCTGCTCTCAAGGGCATGGCAAATGCAATGAGTTCAGGAAGACAAGAGCGGATTTGTACAGGACTTTGGAATGTGGATGAAACTCCACTCACAGCAGAGAAAATTCTAGCCTTCACAATGCAGAAGATAGAGTTCATGGCGGTTGAGGGGTTGAAAATCCAAGCTGATATGACAGAGAATGAAGCTCCCTATGATGTTTCACCACACTGGACAATGGAAGGAAACAAAGAGAAGGATCTATTAGCTTCTTCTGCTGTTTCACTTGAGGATTGGATCAGAGACCAAAGCTACACTAACAGTAGTAGAGGTTCTGATGGTGAGGCCTCAAATATCACACTCATATTTGTTGTCCAACTAAGGGATCCAATAAGAGGATTTGAAGTAGTTGGAGGCCCTATGATGGTGCTCATTCATGCATCCAGTGAAGACACAAGGGGGAGTGATCACAACCAAGATGATGAAGAGAAAAGGTTCAAGGTAACAAGCATGCATGTGGGAGGATTGAAGGTGAGAATTGCTGCAAAGAATAACAATGAATGGGATGGTGAGAAGCAAAGGCTAACTGCAATGCACTGGTTGATTGAGCATGGGTTGGGAAAGGCAAAGAAGAAAGGCAAGAATGCATTGGTAAAAGAGCAAGGCCTTTTGTGGAGCATTTCATCAAGTATAGTGGCTGACATGTGGCTCAAAACCATGAGAAATCCAGATGTTGATTTGTTGGTGAAGGAATAAGCATATCCAGAATGCTGTTAATTATGCAGGTAGTATTAGCAGGTTATGATATATACAATACAACTACACAATCTTGCAATTATGTTTCATGTGGGGGCTCCATAAAAGTTTAAGAGAATATTCTTGTTAGTTCATGAGGTTCATAGATAAAATAATTGTGCCAAATCATTACTCATTAGTTGGTTGGTTTTGGTAGAACCAATAAAAACCTGTTACTTAGAAATGCTATAATTGATAACAAGCTTTTGTCTCTTCTCTGCTTGATTGTGAGAAAATTCTGTGCATTTAGTATATGTAAAATTTCTACTCTTGCTTATATAATTGTTGTTATATATAAGCTTTATTGGGCAGAACAAGTCTTGTGTATGTCAAAAGAACACTAAGAAGATTTAAAGTAAAAAAATTGGTTAAGTTAATCTATAAACCCCCATAGTTTTGTTAAGATTTCTTACAATGAAATGAAAGTATTAGATATGTTGCAGTAATCAAATGTGTGGTGACTTAGTAAGAGAATTATCCTTCAAATCTTACTACTACAGAGGATAAACCCATTCTCATTCTTTTTCCATTTCAGCGCTCCTCCCTTGAAACAAACGGCATGAGCTTCTCAACAGTAAATTGTGGGATTCGAAAATAGAGTAAGAGTATGTTCAAAATAATCATGAATTTTTGGGTTTAGTATTGAAAAGTAATTTTGAAAAATAATGTGTTCTTATAATAATAAGGTCAATATGACTTTTAATGCAAATTCAAAACATTTATATTAGTTTTAAAAATTAGGCGTTTGTGTTACATTTTTATAATGACCTTGTAAGGCTATTCAAAATTATTAATACCACTGTTATTAGTCTGACCACCAATATTACTACGATGGACAATATTATTTTGTTATAATGTTTAAGATTTCACTACTATATTATATATATATATATATATATATACATTATTGAGTCTAATATTTAAGATTTGGATTCGATACGATGTCAAATTTATATAAATTGGTATAGATTTTCTTAATTACGTAGAGACTAATATATTTATTGGAAGAATTTAAAAAAGTCCTTTCCCATTTTCAAATAGACGAAGAATTATTGTATAATTTGATATATTATTTTAAAAGGTTAATATCTCTTGTAAATAATCTCCAAAAATATTTTGAAATTAGTTACCTTAAATTATTTTCCATTCAATGTAATTTTGGTCATATTTTAATCAGTTTTACCTGTTAGCAATGTGCATTAATATCATATTTTAACTAGCATTGTTACTTATTGTAATTAAAAAATATATTCAATTAATTGATTTTACTGATCAAATTTTATTTACACCTAAACAAAAATAAAATCACCTTTTCTTATAGAAATTTTAGGAATGCAAGATTGAATCCAAGTTTTTATTAAAAATTCAAGTATGGTTCTAAGTATTATATATAAATGAGAAAATTGAGTAATATATAAGATAAAAAAACTCATAAATTGATTACCTTAATTAGAATTTTAGGTTAAAGTGATGTTAATTTCTTATGTAAGTTTGACTTAAGTCTCATTATTGTAAATCTTCTTAGAGCTTCCTATTTTGATTTTCTCACATCATAGAAGTTGAGGTATTCATTGATCTTATCTATAATTTAACTTACTTACAATTAAACTAATTTGTTGAAACAAATTCTAATATAGTTTGCAAAGATTAATATTATCTTGTATTACTCTCACATTTTTTTCATCTAGTTGAAATCATGGTCATATATTTAGGTCTTTCAAAGAAATAAGGTGAAGACATTTTATATTAATAAGTTATGAGATAACTTATTTAAGAAAATATGATACTACTTTATATTTAATTCTTGATATAATAAGTGTATATATTTTCTTTCTTATACATTTCTTAACTTTTTTATTTCTATTCAACATTTAAATTTTCAAAACATTTCTTTTTAAAACATTCTCTCGAAAAAAATGTCATATTAAGATTAACATCACAATTTCCAATATTTACAATCTTGAAGACTAAAATGTTTGAGTGCATCTACTCATTCATTATATGTTTTTTTTTAAGTGATAACTCATTCAATAATACTTAAAGAGAGTGATAAAACTATAAATGAAAGTTTGATGAAACAATACTATTTTGGAGTAACTACAGATAGTAGCATATATAATTTAAATAAAACATAAAAGTAGCATATATGATCATAGAATAGTTACTAATCCAGTTCTTATTTAATATGTAATTTCAAGTAAAATTGTCTTCTTTAAAAGATGTTTACCAAAAATATTGGTGATTTCCTTTTTTTTTTATTTATTTATTATTTATTCAGTTCAATATGATCTCTCTATTTAATCAAGTCTTCCAATTTTAAAATGTAACGTCGAATTAAATTCTTCAATTTTTAAAATAACAAGACCTTTAGTAATAAAAAATTGTCACCATATATGTTGGTTATAAATTTTATCGTGGATAAATTAAAAATGGTAATAGTTTCTTAACAATTATTGTTAATTACATGAAAAATAGTAATGTAAGAACCAGTTTTTGTAATTTAGAAGAAATTATTTTGAAATGATAAATGTTAAAATTCTTTTAAGAGTATAAATTAAAAGTTTATTTGCTTAATTATCCATTTATAGAAATTCACCGTTTTTCTAAACTCTTGTGTCTAATATATATATATATATATATATATATATTGCCTTTTAAAAGTCATTTTTGTGTCAGTTTCTCAAAACAATTCTTCTCATGGAGAAAGTGACTCTGTCTTTTAGGCAATTGGAAATTGATTTGGTCGTCCAACTTTTGTCAAAGTTTTTGTTGTTTACTGAGGTTTCCTTAGTCTTTCAAGGATTATGTGCAAGATGAGTTCTATTATTTCAGAAACAAACAACTGTCATAATGAGAACTGAACTTAAATCATTTTTTGTGACATTAATTCCTTGTAGACAACTAACTGAGTTTGAGATTTGAGTGAAATTATTCTTGATATGATTTGAGTGTTGAAGAACCAGATTCAGAGATAAAAATCTGACTTTAATTGTAAAAATCGATGAAGATGTAATTTGATGTTTAAAACATATTATAATAATGAATAATAATGGTAAGTTGAAACCTAATTGTATTTTTTATTATATTTAAGTATATTTTTATTATGTTTTCAAAGTATGATATTCTGAGGAAGTTCAGAAAGACAAGGACATTAAAGAAAATCCCTAGAGGCAGCAGTATCTGATGCAAGAGCTTCATGAATTGTCCCTCAGGATAGTCACAGACAACAAAACTATACCAGACAAATCTTGAGTAAATTATAAGCCAAAATCTTCATAAGAGGAAAATAATTGACACCATTCAGAACAGGTTAACAATTGTATGCACCACATAAACAGCTTCACAAGGGGTTACTTGCAAATATTTTCCTTCAAAATTTTTTAGAAGGTAATGATCATCCAGAAGAACTAGGGCTTCCAACAAGAAATAAATGTCCCAACAAACTATAATCAAATAAAAATACCTATGCAGTGTTAGAACGTGTGACTTTGCTGATAAAGAAACGACCAAAATTTAATATTTGGACTTAGACATGTCAACTAAAATACTCCTCATAACATATTCAACATTAAATTCGATTGGACCCTCTCGTTCATGATTTATCCACCACAAATATACATCACATTCTTGGTTCAGAAAGTTCCAGCACCTTCACTGTTTCCACCACCAATGCACAGTCCTCACACCTATGTTAACTAACCACCCTTTCCAAGTGAGCATCACATTTTCTTCTTACTCCTTGGTAGCAACAACTTCTTCATACTAATGATGGCAGAAGGTAACTCTACAAAGAAAAACTCCATCGTTGAGCTCCTACAAGAACTAGAGGCCCTTAGAGAAACCCTTTTCCAATCACACACCTCAAACAGAACCAGAACAACAGCTTCATTAGCTCTACCAAAACCCTCACCTCCTTTTGTCTCATCTGCAGAAGATGACAAAGACATTGCAAAAGTTAACAACAAAAATCGGTCTCGCGGCATGTCCTTGTCTCCATTGAGATCAACACCACCAAAGCCTGAAGATGCCAACAAGTCAACCCTCATTCAGCCAGATGCCAACAAGTTTGATGACACGGAAAATTCAGGTGACAAGAAAGGCATTTGGAAGTGGAAGCCTTTGAGGGCAATTTCTCATATTGGAATGCATAAACTAAGCTGTTTGTTTTCTGTGAAAGTGGTCACTGCTAAAGGCCTTCCTTCATCCATGAATGGACTAAGGCTTTCTGTTTGTGTGAGAAAGAAAGAGACAAAAGATGGGAGTGTTCAGACAATGCCATCAAGGGTTGATCAAGGTGCTGCAGATTTTGAAGAGATCTTTTTCATAAGGTGCCACGTTTATTGTAACCATGGTAGTGGAAAACAGCTTAAGTTTGAGCCAAGACCGTTTTGGATATACCTTGTTGCAGTTGATGCAAAGGAGCTTGGTTTTGGAAGAAACAGTGTGGATTTGAGCCAGTTGATTCAAGAATCCATTGAGAAAAGCCAGCAAGGCACACGTGTGAGGCAGTGGGACACAAGCTTTGGCTTATCAGGAAAGGCAAAAGGAGGAGAACTAGTTGTGAAACTAGGGTTCCAAATCATGGAGAAAGATGGAGAAGTTCAGATATATAAGCAGGAAGAGAATTTTAAGCCTAGCAGGTTCAAAAGGCTTACCTCTTTTGCTCGAAAACGATCCAAGTCATCATTCAACTTGTCTAGTCCTAGTCCACAAATAAAAGTCCGAAGTGATTCATCCTTGATTTGAGGAACGTAATAATAAATTTTATATGTTCATACAAAATAGTTGAAATGCGATCTAGTAATTCTATCAGAAAAAATAGATAAAATATTAGAATGTTATTTCTCAATTGTGATACCAGAATTAGTTGTTTCTTCCAGAGAGAAAGCTAGCACAAGATATTCTAGTACTGATAATTTTAGTTTTGATCATCCAACCTTATGAGATGTCCCTTCCTCAATTTTATGAATCGATCATGTAAAGAATCTTTGAATCTCTTCATGCTCTATCTTGTTTGTATATCAATTGTTTCAAGCTAATTTGTACAAGTATGTTTAGAACTTATTTGTTCTTAATGCATGATTTGCTTAAACAACATCGTATCTACGTGTAAAGGAGTTAAAGATAAAAGAATTATAATAAATACAAATTTGAAAGCAACAGATAAACAAGTTTAAGTTTATAGGTTTACTTAAAATCGAAAACGTTATTAGTTTATAAGAAAAAAGAAAGAAAGAAATGAACAAAGTAAAATTTAATAAAATAAAGTTTACAAACACTAAAAGAATGGTGATAATTAACACTCAAAAGATACGATGAACTGTACAAGAACCATATTACAGTCGGCCAATTCTACTTTAATAAACCTTAAAATTTTGAGAGAATCAAACTTTAAAGAATTCTAATGAAATAAAATAAATAAAAAATGAATAAATAATTTACATTGATTAATGCGATACAAAACGAGACATTCAAATATTATTTTAAATTAAATAATACAAATTTAGCTTCGGTCTAAGTAACGTTTTTATTTTTTTATTTTTATTTATTTATTTTAGTGACAAGATTATAATTTTTAGAAATTTTATATCGATAGTGTCGAGGAGCCGACACTTGTTTATTTTTTAATTTTTTATAATATCGGCAAAACCATCGTTTTCATATTTTTTTTTTATTTTAGTGAGAAGCTTATATTTTTAAAAAAAATTTATATTCATAGTCGACTTGTACGTGTTCTTTTCTTATTTTTTTTTAAATCGTCAGCTAGGCGGATTGCTTTTATTTTTTAGCATCAATTTATGTGTTGAATATATTTTTTTTTCATTTTGTAGTGTCGGTTCGACCAACGTCAACGTTTAATGGAATAATAAATGCTATCTGATACTATCCTATTTTATTTTTTTAAAATTTTTATTTTCATTTTCATTTCGTGCTCTCAGTTTTTCTCATCTTCATTTTTTTCAAATCTTTTTTCATCTTTCTTCTTCTTCTCTCATCAATGTCACCATTTGAGGTACTTTAAAGCTTTGATTTCTCTCGTAGCAAGTGAGCATTGGTTTTCATTTTTCATTTGGAGTTTTGATTCTCCCTTTCACTCTCTCTAGTCATGGTTTGGTTCTCATTTTGACATTTTCAATTATTCACAGTCTTAGATCTCTTCTCTCACCGTGGTTTCGTTGAAACATTGACTAAAGTGTGATCCTTCTCTCTCATTGAACGTCTCCAAAATTAACCCTTTTCTTTGATTGGTGTGTTTGTGAACCTTAATTTTTTTTTTCTCGAAACCTTAATTATTTGGTGTTGATTTAGAGAAGAACAAAAATAAATTACAACAACCTCAATTTTTCATTTAGTAACATTTGTATAAAGGTAAGTGAGTTGGTTTAATTTCATTTAGTATTACTGTGTTGCATGGTTTGATTTAATTTGGGTGTTATGAAGCTCTATGTTGCATGGGCTGGATTGGTTTAATTTGGACTTTCTAAATTTGTGCTGCATGTGATCGTTTCAGTTTCGTTTTGGCTTAATTTTGGTTTTATTTTATTTTATCTTTTTTCTTTAACTTCGACCTAACTGATGTTATTGTAATATTATAAAATATTTTTTAATCAATTTTTGTTGGTTAAACGAATACTACTCTGAATTTTTATTTTATTTTTCTTTTGCGTAGTGAGGCCCGCACTAATGTTATTGATTTTTTGATGTCTTCTTATTGTCACCTCGACCCATTTATTTCTTTAGATTCCTTCTTTCCATTTATTTCTTTAACAACATTTGATGTTCATATAGTAGATGAAATTCATTAACAAAGAATTATTATACCGTAATAAAAAAAACAAAATAAACAAAGTACCTATTTATAACAAAAAAAAAAGGTAAATAATAATTCTTAGTAACGTTAATTTTATTGTGATGAAAAATTACAAAAATAAATTTTCATATTTATAAAAAAGAAGAAGATAAATAATAATTCTTATTAATGACAATTATACTGTCATAGCAAAATAAAGAAATAACCTTCATTTAATATATTAAAACAGATTTCTTTTAAATTTAGATATTAGTGTTGAAATGTTTTTTTTCTTAGTTTAATATAATAAATAAGAAACTCATATTGAATTACTTAAAAACTTATTTAAATAATTATGGTTCTAGCTGTTGAGGTCTTTAATTACTTTTAGCTAGTCTAATTATGAGTTACCTTATCTCTTTATCAGTTCTTATTTATAACTCTCATTTCAACTATATTTTGAAATGAATTTGGAAACGAGTCTTTATCAATTCTTAACTATATTATGAATTCTATTGTTTCAACAATCACGAATCATATATTAACTAATAATTGTTTTTAGAGAATGTAACTTAATCAAATATTCAAGTATTAATAGTTAAGAATATTGGATTTCCGGATACAAATGGTTATTATGTTAATTATTCTTATTTAAGAGAATTGTTGATAATTGGAAACCACAAGACCCACTCGCTTATACAACATTGGTATTGACCATTAAGTCTAAACCGTATAATGTACTATTAGATAAATAAAATTGCTACTTATACCCTTTATTTTACTGTATGCACCCCTCCAGGTTCAGGTGAAAGTTTTTACCAACTTTTTATTAACCTATTTTTTCAAAACAAAATGTTAAATATAGTAAATGATTTTGAAAAAAAAAACAATTGAAACATAATCATGTTATAAGAAAAAAAATTCAAAGACATTAAATATATGATTAAATATATTAAAATCTTTTTTATAATAAAATGAAAAAGACATAAATCGTTATGAAACAGGCTAATAAATACTTGTATATGATATAATTTGAAGATATTAAAGTTATTTAAAAAATATTATATTCAATTATAAAATTAATTACCTTTAAATAAAAAAAAACTTCGAAGTGATTAACTTACTAAATATCGAAAGTATTTTGGTTTCACTGATGGATAGAAAATCGTTATGAATATGCTATTATTAGAGGAAAGAATTTAAGAAGTCCATAATGTATACCCAATCAAGAGTTTTCTATACGTTGTAGGACTTTTAAGTGCTTCGTATATATGGTACGGTGGTAAGGAAGAAAAAAAAAATTGGTAAGGAAGAAAAAAAAAAAAAAAAATTGGTAAGGAAAAAAAAAAAAAAAAAAACACCCTATGAGGAATTTTGTTTTGGCGGACACATTCAAGAACTGTTATCTAATTTTTGTTCATCTTCCAACTTTAATGTATTGTTATAATTGGGTCCTTGACATACAGTTGTATAGGATATTTATAATGGATCAATCACCTAGTAAATTATCATTACTAGAAATGAAAAATTTAGGGTTTAAATCAAAGATAACTTAATCAAAACAGAAAGATTGATATTAATACGGATAAATGTCAATATAATTTATATATATATATATATATATATATATATATATATATATATATATATATATTAATTTGTGAAGGTAAAATATCTGAAGAAATTGTAATCTTATAAAATGTCCTAATAGAAGAACACTTAAACTAAGTGAATTAAAGTTGTTGAGGTATACTAATAATTTCAAATGACTTTAAAATTCTAAAAACAAAATTGTAATAAAACTCTGAATTATAAAACTACCTCACAGTCTATAGTGGTGGCAAACTATTTATATTTGACAAAGTATTCCAATATCATCTTTCCCTTTATATAATTTATCATCTCCACCATGTACACCATTAACATGAGGTAATTGAATTATGCAAACCATATTCTAATTTACTCTTTTGTTATAGTATGAAGGGTTTATACAATTTGTGGAGCTCCCAGCTGCATTAACTACCATAACTAAACAAAACCTTAAAGGGATTCTTGGTTAAGACGAGACGCCTTCCTTTCACATCATCACGCCTCCCAATGTTGTAACAAGTGGTGGTGGTGGTGGTGGTGGTGGTGGTGGTGACGGTGGTGGTGGTGGTGGCACAGAACACAAGCTTGTAGCCCTCATCAAATTTCTGAATGTTAAACGTTCCACTCATTAACTTCTTCCCCGGATGGTCTTCAGCACCACCAATCCCCACCCATTTCTCAGGGAAATCATCAGAAACCACCACCCACTTGGAGGATGAAGCACACGAAGGCTTTTCCACAAATGCAATATCTAAAGGTTTCTCTGTGAAGATGGCACCTGAGCTTCTTCCTCGTGTGCTGAACTTCACTGCCTGGCCACGATCAGACTCGTCAGGAGTCTGTAGAACAGTGACATGGCATGTTGAGTTGCCACCTTGACCTGCTGCTACTCCACCACCTGTTGGACCAGAATAGAATGCCAAAATGTAGTATTTGGCAGCAGGAGAAACGGGCCTTCCTTGTGAGTCCACCACTTTTTCAGAAACATCAGAGAAGGCTAATGGGAGGTTGGTGGTGGTCAAGGCAAAGAGGAAGAAGGAAAGGGTGAGTGATGGTGCAGCCTTCATGATGTTTATGTGTTTTGCTGGTTTAGGTTTATGCAGATGATGTTTATGTGTTTTGCTGGTTTAGGTTTATGCAGATGATGTTTACGTTGCTGGTTCAACTTCCTTTTATAAAAGATCTTCTTAGGGTTGCATATGAAGCATCTTTTAGGATTTTTTTTTTTTTCGTTTTGGTGTATTTTTTTATAATAATGTGTAAAATGGATCGAAAAATATTTATTTATTAAAATAGGCAAATTCTGTCAGTTAGATAGGATTTTACATTAAAAAATCTTTTAATTTGACACATGATAAGTTAAATACAAGTGACATGACAATTTCAATTAAAGACATTAATTAAAATATCTCATTTCTTCCTAAACTCATTTCAACCATTTTTCATTTATTTAACACTATATTTATTACGTTTAAAAATTAAAAAAGTAATTAAATAATAATAATTAACAAAATTGTAACAGAACAATTAAGATAAAAAATTATTTTAATTTAAAACAAAATAATATAATGATAATAATAATAATAATAAGAATAATAATTTTAATTAAATTCATATAAATTTAATTTAAATAATAATAATAATAATAATTTAATGACTATTTTAGAAGAAATAATAATAATAATAGTAGTAATAATATTCTAACAAATTTAATTAAAATAATAATAATAATGTTATTTGTATTTGACCTTATGTTTCTATTAAAAGATTTCGTGATGTAAAATCTCATTTAGCTAGCAGAATTTGCCATTTTAGTAAATAAATATTTTTCTGTCCATTTTAGATATTATTATAAAAAAAGTATACCAAAATAGAAAAAAAAAAATAGTTTTGTTACTTTTGATTCATAGCTTTTTAAAGGTGTTTCCAAATTATATAATGTTCTATTAATGTAGATTTCGTCTATTAATGTATCTTTTCTACTTTACTATAGTGTTACTATTATTAGTCGAAGTTTCATGTAACTTTTACCTCATTTATACTTATTTTGTTTTGTTATTACCTTTAACAACTAACCATTTTTACCTGTTTATGTTACAAAGAAACAATAATTGCCAATTAACTTGAGATTCTGTTGGATTTTGAAGAATATCAATTTATGGACTTTGAGTTCGAATAAGTGCTTGGAATAATTGCATAAAGAATTGAATATGAGAAATGGATGATGGATTATGGATTATGCACCTATTCATCCATTTATTCTTTTTTTGTCAATCTACATTAATATTAAAATATTCTACTTTTAATAAGCGAATCTCTCCATTCTTAGAAAAAGAGGTAGAGATATATTTAAATAAAATTATATGACTTTAATTTAATTAAAATTGATTTAAATATTTCTTAATTTTGTAATAATCCTTGATAGTTTTTCCTACTTTAAGAAAATACCAAATAAACTATATAAAAAATAAATTGTTTAGGCAATAAATAAAAAGTAGTATAATGTAATAAAGATCAAGTGTATTATAATCATACCTACTAAACTTTCTTTCAATTTAATCTTCACTCCTCATTTTCATTTGCAATTTTTTTTATTTGGTATATAAAAGCTTTTTTCTGACATGATTTGCAATTGATTATTTAAATATGTTAACTTTTAAATCATTTTTAACATTGATTTCAATTTCATAAAACAATAAGTTTATAATTAATATTTTTAATTTTAGTTCATAATTATTAATTTTTAATTAAATCAACAGTATTTTGATAAATCACAATATTCATGAATTAATTTAAATTTATTTTTCCTATTACATTAATCTAATCTATTACAAATGTTTTTGTATTTTTTTTCACTATCTTTATCTTAATTAAAACAACTTAACTTTTCATTTTACTTTTCTTTCTTCCTTTCTTTTGTCACTCTCTTCAATTCAAACAATGCATATAAAAGAAGAAAGGCATTATCGGTCGACTGTTAAGTGAAATCAAACCACTTTTCCAAATCTTTGTAATCTTCTTCACAACATGATAGCAGCAAATACTTAAAACAATACCTAAGTAACTCAGGTAAGAAGGGTATGCTGAAAACTCCCCAACTGCTGGTATAGTGCTAATGAATATTCGGACAGTTTCACTGCTTTTCTTGGTACAACGGTCACTCTTAAAGCAGAACTGATAGGAGACAACACTGGGAAGACCTCACAAAAAATAGAACTGAGCCAACATATAAGGGAATGACACCACCTTTAATCTAAAATCTTAAGGCATTAAGTTTATGGGTCTTCTTTCTTATATGTTGCTCAACTTTCTCATTCCTACTCAATGTAAGACTTAGACTCACACTTGGATACCTAACAAATCTCCTCTTTAAGTGAGAGTCCCTTCCACATTGGTACACTCTCCCCCTCGAACGGAAGTAAATACGAGTACCTTAATCACAAACGATCCTCATTTCTTATACTGCCGTTTACATACTTAAACGAGACACGTTTTTCCGAAACATCCGTCAGAAAGATTTTCGATACAGGGTCAAACCCAAAACCTTAAAACATTGGATTTGTGGGTCTTCTTTTTTATATGTTGCTCAACTTTCTCATTCTTATAACATTAGGTTTTGCTAAGCCGAAATTGTCTTGCAATCACACAAACACATGCAATTGACAATAACACACGTCCGTAGAGAAGACAATACATACTAAAACTGATGTGGTGGTACTACTCATTACACCCTTCTTGAGGGGAAACATTTCTTCCATAACTGTTTGGAGTTACTAGAATTTATATTTTGCTAACCCTCGTTGGCCTTTGGTCTATATCCTCCCATCGTGTATTTCTTTTTTAGTTGTATAATACTTTAAAAATAAAAGGTCTTTAAAATAAATAAAAACTTACGTTGTTTAAAAGTTCGATAGGATAAAAATAATATCTGACTGAATTCTCAATTAATGCATGTGTAATTAAATTATGAAATAGTGGAGATATAAAAGAAAAATGAGGAGAAAAAGCTTTAAAGAGAAGGAAAAAGAGTTTGAAATAGAGAGAAAAGAAAAACATAGGGAGTGGGTGTTGTTTAAGTACTTTAGAGCGATATTTCTTATTCTTATTTTATTTCTAAATTTAGTTATTGTTATTTAAATTGATTTATTTATAAGAAAAACTAAATTTATCTATTTATTATTACCCTCAAATATGTACTCGTGGCTAAATTTAGCATTACTGATAGATTATTACCTACATATTTGTATTTGTAAGTAAATTCAGCATTACCTACAGATTATTATTCACGAAGTAAATTTAACATTATATACAGATTATTATTCTACATAACTTATGAAATTATTACCCGGTGTATTTTTATGAAATTTTATTATTAACAATAATAATAACTTTATTATTAGTATTAATCTCATTAATAAAAATATTATTAATACTATATTTTTTTCATATTATTAAAGTTGTCTTTAATATTATTATGTATTTAATTTGTATTATTAATATTTATGTTCAAATATTTTTAATTTTATTTTTAATAATATTAATTTATGATTAGTTTTATTATTATTATTATTAGATTTATATTCATACCAAAAATATTTTTAATATTAATAATGTATTTATTAAAATTATTTATATTTATATTGAAATATTTTTAATATTATTATTAATAATATTATTGTCTTTGTAATTAATATTACTAATAGTATTAATATTTTAAGTTTTGTTAATATTATTATTATTATTAATCTTATTAATATTATTTTTATCAATAGTATTAATACTATTATTGATATTATTTATATTATTTTTAATGTTATTATTGCTGTTTTGAATAAAAATAAATAATAATAATAATAATAATAATAATAATAATAATAATAATAATAAAAGAATAGTAATAGTCGTAATCATAAATATAATTATAATAAAAATAATAATAATCAGAATGTATTTTAAATATTATGTTAGGTGCAATGGTTAAATGTTTATTTTTTATTTTTTAATTAAGAGTTCTCAGTTCACCTCTATTTTTATCATTATCTATGTATTTTTATACTAGATAAATCTAGTTTGTTTAAGTAAAATTTAAAAAATAATCTATTTTTTGTATTATTGATTTATACAAAACCTTAAACTGCAGACAGAAAAAATATCTTTCATTGAGATCAAATATTTGAGATATTAGTTCCATTATAATGAAAAATGCATTAATAAGTACGTTTCTACAGAATTCAAATTCTTGCGTTATTAGTTCAACTATAATGATAAACGCATAGATTAGTACATTTCACTGAATTCAAATTGTTGAACTAAATTATTCCTTTCATTCTCAGTTTAGGATTCAGGTTTTTTTTTTTCATTAACAATAAAAAATAGAGAGCATTTAAGAGAAATTCCAATTTATATACAGAAGGTCTAAAATATATATACACACAAGAAGTGCGAATTATAAAAAAAAGATATATAATCATGTCCTTAATCCAAGTGCGAATTATAAAAAAAAGATATATAATCATGTCCTTAATTCATCCCCTAAAACCATGTAGGTAACCCTTAACTTACCTATATAATTTTACCAAAAGCTTCACAAATTCACAAAAAATCTGTATGTAATTTCGTATGTAATGTTGATTTTTAATATAGATTATATTACATATGAATTTACATATAAATTAAATCCGTATGTAATATCCTGACTGCAAATCCGTAGATAATTCTGTATGTAATACTGATTTTATATACAAATATAAATCCGTAGATAAAATTCCATATATAATACAAATTTTACATACGAATTTTTATCTGTATGTAATTTCTGTAGATAATTTGATCATTTAAGTTTTTTTTTTAGTGAAATAAGATAGTTAATATTCTAACTACGGAAGTTTTTTTTTTCTTTTTCGCTATCTAAGTTAGTCTAAATAAAACTTTTCAGACTCCTTCCTTTTAATTAACATGCTTAATTTATTTCTTAAAAAATAATTGATTTGGGTCCTGAATTGAGAAATAACATTTTAGAATTTTTACTTACTTTCTTGAAGATATTGGATTAAGTATTTGAGTATTAATTATTTGAAATATTTGATTTAATGTATTAGTTATAATATTCTTAACACAAAACTGTTAGCCCGTCTTCACGTTTATTTTGTATAGACATATAAAACATTTTATTTACACACATTTTTCTACTAACAATACTCCTTCGACCCAAGACACCCCCAACTTCAAGTTCCTCGTAATGGTTATTGGTGACCCATTTAATTTAGGGACACACATTTTGGTGGCCACTTTAGGGACACATCAGTCGGTGATCCGTTTAGGGACGTACCATTTGATGACCCATTTAGTTTAGGGACGCACCTTTTGACAAACACTTTAGGATGCAACATTCGGTGTCTCGTTTGGGGATGCACCATTTGGTGACCTGTTTAGTTTAGGAATGCACATGACCACTTTAATAACTTACCATTCGATGATCCGTTTAGAGAATACCATAGAATACCATTCGGTTTTGTCTTAACAATAATAAAAAAGATTTTGGATGTTGTAAAGATATTTAAACCTTAATATGATTAATTTTAAAAATTCAGTTTGAACACATTATTTTCAAATATTTATTTTTTGTGATAACTAATTCAATGTTGATTGAGAAAAATGCAGATATCTCTTAATATTTATAAGATTATTTTTTATTGTTTATGAAGAAAAAGTTTGTTATTATTTATCAAGAAAGAGAGAAATTAACAATTTTTTCTTTGATTGCACTTATCAGTGACTCAGTGGCAAGTGAGAGAGAAAAAAAGATATTTAATAAATAAATTTAAAAATAAAAATAATAAAGACCTTCTTGACATATTGAAAATTTGTTAAATGGAAAAAACAATTTGTATCGTATAGTAATCAATTACCTTATGTTTTGCACAATGGTTAAATGTTATTTTTTTTAATCAAGAATTCATGTATTTTTATCGAAGATAAATCTAATTTTTTTTATGTAAAATTTTAAAAATAATCTATTTTTTTTTTTGTATTGTTGATTTATACAAAACCTTAAAGTGCAGACAGAAAATATCTTTCATATTGAGATCAAATATTTGAGATATTAGTTCCATTATAATGATAAATGCATTAATAAGTACGTTTCTACAGAAATTCTTGCGTTATTAGTTCAACTATAATGATAAACGCATAGATTAATACATTTCACTGAATTCAAATTGTTGATCTACTTAATTATTCCTTAGGATTTAGATTTTTTTATTAACAATAAAAAATAGAGAGCATTTAAGATAAATTCCAATTTATATACAGAAGGTCTAAAATATATATACACAAGAAGTGCGAATTAAAAAAAATTATAATCATGTCCTTAATCCACCCCCTAAAACCATGTAGGTAACCCCTAACTCACTTATATAATTTTACCAAAAGCTTCACAAATTCCCACATATCAATATATCAAAGAATATTTCAATAGAAAGAAAAACTTAGCTTGAATTTTAAAATATTCTTTTATTGTTTATAGTCGTACCTTTTGCTTATTTTTTAATTAGTTTGTATATACACATTATTGTGATATAAAAATAAGAAAACTAAATGAGAAAATATTATAAATATTTAATTAAAGTTAAAAAATATTATATTTCTTGATTTATCTGAAGTGATTTTAAATTATATTAGAAAAGAATGGAGATAGTATATTTAACCGAATTCAAATTGTCGAGATATTAGTTCAATTATTTTTATAATGCATTAAAAATGTGTTTCGTTTTATTAACGTGTAGAATATATTTTTGTATTATAACCTTTCAATGGTGTGTGTGTATATATATATATATATATTAGAATCAATAAAATGTACTATATTTTTTAGTTCTTATAAAAATAGTTTAAAAAAATAAATAATAAGAATTTGAAAAAATTATTTACATCTTAAGAAAAAATTTATTTAATTATCAATTTTAGTTACCAAATAAAATAGTTGCTAATTATGACTAAAATAACCACTAAATTAAATTTTGATTGCTAAATAACTATAAAATTAAATTAATAATTTAGTTTAATGACCAATTTAATTAATTTTATCATTTTAGATATTAAAAAATTAGTTTCCCAGAATGATTGATAATTGTCCATACCGTCAATATTACGTGCCCTTCATGAAAGAAAATTTTATTACAATTAAAGAGGAAAAAATATGCAGTGAAAACATAGGGTATATCATCATCGTTTATTTAATTAAAAAAGACATTGATTTAGTATTAAAAATAGTGAAACTAAATTAGAGATGTTTGAAATTGGAGGATAAATTTGAAGAAATTATCTTAATGGGGAGAAAAGAAAACTATAGTAAATCTATAAGATAAAGCAACTTTGAAACAAAGTACATAAATGCTTCTTTTACTGTATAAAAGCAATCCTTAAAGAAATTATACAACAACATTTTTTTCTTTATAAAAGAATAAATACGATATCCCAATTAATTTTTATTATGGCGTAAGTTATTATTTTTTATTTTCATTTCCTTTTTAACGGAGGTCTTGTTATTTACAGAGTTACATGGTGTTTGGTGAAGCATCAAGACTTTGTTTTAGAGTATAATGGTTTCTGTCCTTTTTTTTTTTAAATAATTGATCATACTTTATTTTAAATAATTGATCATACTTTATCTGCTGGTAAATATTATCTTCAAAGTAATGGACACGTGAAGCCAAATATTGTTAAAAGACTCTTATTTGATGATAGTTCCGGAAAGTTAGTTTAATATATATAATAATAAATAATAGTTTTCAATCTCTTGCTTCTCAAGAGATTTTCTTTAAGAGTAAAAGTTTGATTTATAAAAAGTAGATGAATGTTTTGAAAAAAGAGACTTCTAATTCGACTATAATAATTATGATGAGATAGTCCGATCACTTTACAAACTAGATCATCTAAATATTTTTCTACAATCACTAAAATAATTTTTTATGATTATGTTAGAGTTAAACTTGATATTACAATGAAAGTCCAAGAAAAAAAAAGTACTTTCCAAGACTACTAAGAAACCGGTTAGAATAAGTGTTACAAAAAATAAATCATAAAGGGGTTTGAACATCTAAAATTTTATTTTATTTCTTTTGGTTCTTTTATTAACTTTTTTTTATCATAAGAGACCTCTTCATACTCTTGTGTTATCTTGTTTAGGGTTTATCTTGTTCATTTGATTTTTCATACTTTTATTAATAAAAACACTGGTATATATAACTCCCATATCATACTCATTATACATCTAGAACAAGAGCTTTGATGAGTTTGGCTTAACAGCTCTCTCAAATCCCACCTCAAAGACGAAAAAATCTCCTGTCTGATTCGTCAAGATGAGACGCTTTCCGTTTGCATCTTCGCGTCTGCCAACGTTAGCACATCTGGTGGAGCCGGTGGGACAGAACATAAACTTGTAACCCTCAAGAAAGAGGTATTTCTCAATCCTAAACACTCCATCTATGACCCTCTTCCCTGGAAGTCTTGCAGGATCACCAATACCCACCCATGGTGCAGGGTACTTCTTCTCATAAACAACCACCCACTTGGACGATGAAGCACAAGAAGGTTTATCATCCACAAATTCAATATCTAACGGTGTCCCCGTCATGATGGTATCTGACTTTCTTCCTCGTATGGTGAATCTCACTTTCTGCCCACGGATAGCATTATAGAAATCTTGAAGAACAATAAGGGGACATGTTATGTTGAGACCTGTACCTGTTTTCAATCCACCACCTGTTGGACCGTTGTTAAGTTGCGTGATGTAGTATTCTGCAGAAGGAGAAAGGGGTGCACCTTTTGAGTCAAGGATCTTCACAGGAGGATCCTTGAAGGCTGCTGAAGCCAAGTTGGTGGTGAGAGCAAAGAGGAGGAAAGGAAGGGTGAGTGATAGTGCAGACTTCATGGTTTATGTGTTTGTGTTTTGTTGGTTCAATCTTGGTTAATATATAGAGATTTCTTAGGGTTGCATGTGGAAACGTCAGTGTTTTGTTTCATGCTACTGGTCAAAGGTTTCATGTTGTTTTTTGCCCTAATTATTATGTGACTTTATTTCATTCTTAAGTTTTGTTTCACAATCAATGTATTAATAAATACTTTTTATTGAAATGAAATGTTTCTCTTTAACTTCGAATTGATATAAATGTGTTTTTAAAATGACTATAAATTACGGAATTAAATGTGTAAGGAGGAATCCATCTCTCAGGAAGAAAACTATCAGCAAGATATCAGCGAAAAAAAAATTATATATATAATTTTTAAGAATAATAATGTAGGTGGTTATTTTAAATAAGAAAATTATTTATTATTTTAGAATAAAGGTACTTTTATTAGTTATTTTAAAAAGTAATTTTATTTTCAGTAATAGATGTATATGTATTTACTTATGAAATAGGTATGTATTTTTCTTTTCTTGTGTACCTCTGTATGTTTTAAGATTATTTTTTTTTTAATAAAATTGGAACACTCCTAAATTGTTCCATTTATATATTTTTTAGTGTTCAAAGATAGGTATCTATTTTTCTTCTGAAATATATAAATATTTGATTTATATGATTTTAGAAAAATAATTTTATATTTTTTTCGCTATTATTTTTATTTGAATTGGTGGAAAAGCACACTTTATATTTTTGTATGTTAAAAAAGTAATATCGATAGTGATAGTTAAATAAAAAATAAGGTTTGGTTATAGATGAGTTGTATATTAGACACTTAAAATGTAATTACTTTATATTGTTATTATTGTAATAATGACATAAATGATATTTCTAATGTTATATTTGAATACTAGTAACGTTATATTTAAGGAATTTAATAGTATAGTTTGAATTATTTTTCATTATTTGACTTCTAAATTATAAAACAAAAAAAAAATTGAATCATGAATCACTTAGCAGTTATATGTATCGATTAAATTATTATAAATTGTATGAGATTTAAAATTTTAAAAAATATTTATTACTTGAAAACTCATCGGTAACACTTTTTTTTAACAGTCAAAAATAAAATAAATAAGAAGGACCACTTAAGGGGTGTTCCAACCTTATTACAAAACAGAAAAACTATCACTAAGAAAGTATTGTCAATGTATTATTTAAACATATACAAACCAAAACCTACTAGGCACTAAACCAACATTATAACAGAGATACCAACTAGCAAATGGATCACATGCTCAAGAAAAAGCAAAGCATAAATTTATAAGTTTTCTAGACTTACTCTGACTATAAATAACATCCAAACTAGGCAACCTATTTAGCTCAGTTATGTCAACCTGTTCAGATATGCATTTGCAGCTAATAATGTTAATTAAGTATTAAATAAATAACAATTATGATTGTTGTCTAACTAATTAAAAATTAACCACATATTTTTTTTATCATTATTGATATATTGATAGTATATTAAAATATTATTATTGGGCTTTTCTTTCCTATTGAATGTATATTAGAATTTAGCAGTAACTTTTTTTTCAAATTTTGTGAACTATTATTTGTTAATAATATAAAACTAGATAATATAACTTAATTTAAACATTCCTCCAAAATTCTAATACCAAAAATATATATATATATATATATATATATATATATATATATATATATATATATATATATATATATATATATATATATATATATATATATTCATAAATAAAAAAAGTTATATATTTTAACTTAATTATAAGATAATACCTAACTTGAGGTCCACTTAAATTTTTTTAATTAAAGAATATATAACATAATATTATATATAATCTAATTAAATATTTTGATGACTAAAGTATATAAATAAATAATAAAATAAATTCACTTGCTCAATTGACTCTCTCAACTAAAGAAAACATTAAATATTAGTCTTATAAATTATATTATTATAAAGTGTACTATCTGCCCACCAAAAAAAGTGGCCGATAACTCCCAATACCTAAATCAGGAGTCATGGCTGACAACTCCACGACACAACCACTAGTTAGAGTAACCGATAACCCTCCAATACTCGAGCCAGAAGGTATGGCCGAGAACTCTAACCACTAGGAACTTTCAGTAATCTAAGACTACAAGAGTCTAGGAGACTAATGTACTATCCGGCCACCAGAAAGAGGGACTGACAACTCCCAATAATTGGAACTCTTAATAGTCTAAAGACCAAGAGTCTGAAAGAGTAATGTACTATCCGGCCACCAGAAGGAGTAGCCAACAATTCCCAATACCCAAACCAAGAGTCATGGCTGACAACTCCACGACACGGCCACTAGTTAGAGTGACCGATAACCCCTAATACTCGAGCCAGAAGGTATGGCCGAGAACTCTAACCACTAGGAACTCTCAGTAATCTCAAGACTATAAGAGTCTTGGAGACTAGTGTACTATCCGGTCACCAGGAAGAGGGACTGACAACTCCCAATAATTGAAACTCTTAGTAGTCTAAAGACTACAAGAGTTTGGGAGAGTAGTGTACTATCCGACTATCAGAAGGAGTGGCCGACAACTCCCAATACCCAAACCAAGAGCTATGGCTGACAACTCCACGACACGGCCACTAGTTAGAGTGACCGATAACCCCTAATACTCGAGCCAGAAGGTATGGCCGAGAACTCTAACCACTAGGAACTCTCAGTAATCTCAAGACTACAAGAGTCTTGGAGACTAGTGTACTATCTGGTCACCAGGAAGAGGGACTGACAACTCCCAATAATTGAAACTCTTAGTAGTCTAAAGACTACAAGAGTCTGGGAGAGTAGTGTACTATCCGACCATCAGAAGGAGTGACCGACAACTCCAAATACCCAAACATGAAGGCATGGCTGACAACTCCACTATCTGGCCACCAGAAGGAGTGACCGACAGCTCTCAATATCCAAACTAGGAGACATGGCCGATAACTCCACTATCCAGCCACCAGAAAGAGTGGCCGACAACTCCCAATACCCAAACCAGGAGACATGGCCGATAACTCCACTACCCGACCACCAAAAGGAGTGGTCGACAACTCCACATACTTGGAACTCTCCGTACTCTCAAGACTACAAGAGTTTGGGAGAGTAGTGTACTATCCGACCATTGGAAAGAGAGGCTGACAACTCCCAATACTTGAAACTCTTAGTAGTCTAAATACTACAAGAGTCTGGGAGAGTAGTATACTATCCGGCCACCAGAAAGAGTGGCCGACAACTCCCAATACCCAAACTAGGAGCCATGGTTGACAACTCCACTATCTGGCCACTAGAAGGAGTGACCGACAACCCTCAATACTCGAGCTAGAAGGTATGGCCGAGAACTCCAACCACTATAAACTCTTAGCAGTCTAAAGACTATAAGAGTCTGTGAGACTAGTGTACTATACGGCCACCAGGAGAAGTGGCCGACAACCCCCAATACTCAAGCCAAGAGGTATACAACATCTACTCGGCCTTCAGGATGGTAGGTTCACAACCAGGAACACACGTGGGCCGGTAAGTATCTAGCAACCTCTCACGAACCAGTTTCCCACCTCTTTGCATTGGGAACCAACACCTGTCTTCTGACACAGGAACAAGTTTCAATAAACGACACATACCCTCCTGAGAAATGAGTAAACCACACATCTTCCCTAACAGGCTGCAGGAAAAAAATAATCCCAATAGCAAAGACTGTACGTCTTCCCCTGACAAGGCATGTAAAAGCAAGATATCCTCCTGACACAGGATGATACGCCCCCTGACACAGAGGTTGCACGTCTTCCCCTACTGGAGGAGCAATGATAACACGTACTGATATAAATAGCAAACAGGAAAAGAGAAAGAGGACCTTTGAACTCAAATCTGAAGCCATAAGGATTACAGGATTGCTCAGAGAAGGAGATTTAAGAGGCAGGAAAGTAATGTGTTACCTAGTGCATGAACAGATTTTATCTCTGTTGTGCCCGATTATTATTTTTCTATGTTGATATATACTTTATTGTATTGTGTATTGTTATGCAAATTCTGGACTATGCCAATACTTTTTCTGTCAATTATTTTGCCATTCAAAAACAAATATTAAAATTTTATTATGTTTGGATACATTCGAGTATGAAGTTTAAGTTTCACATTGAGTAAAAATGAGAAAGTTTAGTAACATAAAAAAAAGAAAAGACACAAACTTATTGTTTTAAAGTTTTGAACGGAAAGTGGTGTCAATTTTTTGTATAGTTTTAAGTCTTTTTTATTGTGTTTAAGAGTTGTATATGTTAAACTGATTTTGGATAAAACTTGTTGTTTTTCGGCGTAAATCAATCTCTTTATCAAATTTTTGCTCAACTCATCTCATTCCTGTCCAAATTTAAAAAGAAAAATCTTTTCTTTTTTTTCTTTTATTTTCTTCTTGTTTCTACAATAGATGGGAATATATATGAATGTTTATTTTAAGTGTGAAATAAATACTACATTGTATATTTATTGATTTTGAGCTTTTGTTTAAATAAGTTATATTATATGATGATATTTACTAAAATTAATAAAATTTATATGAATTTATAATCATATAATATATAAATTATTGTTTGATTTATGTATTAAATAGTGATACCTATTGTTTGATTTATTTAAATCACATATATTAACCTATTAAGTGATGAAAAATTAAGGAAGAAGTTTGAATATAACGTTATGAATTAATTAATAGAGTGAAACATAATTATTCTATGCTTAACTTACCATGTAATGGAAGATAAAGAAATAAGTCTTAAATTTATTTTTATTATTTAGCTTCTAAAATAAATAAAAGGTAATAAGTAATTTGTGCATCCTATGGTTTAACCAATTATGCGTATTTATTAAATTAAATAGTATATATATATATATATACTATTTAATTTAATTTAGATATCGATATTTTATATCCGTGGGTGGATAGTAATTTATCAAAGGATATTAGGTTTAGATGGTACTTGCCGGAAACAATTTTTGAAGGTAATAATCGTATGTATGGTGAACAGGAGGTTAATTTATCAAAACAGTGTAGTTTTTAAAAATTTATTGAAATAGATAAAAATTAAATTTTTTTTATTAAAATAAATAAATTGAGTCTAAAAGTATAATTTTAAAATGAAGAAATTGTAGTTCTAAAATTTTTGTCTTGTGAAATTTTTAACTTAAAGTCGTAGTTCAAAGTATATTTTATATTTTAATTTTATTTAATTATTTTAAAAAATTCATACTTAAAACACACAACTTTATATATATAAATATAGTTTTTTTTAGAAAACTTCAAGACAAGCACAACTTATTTTATTTTATTTTTGTTTGTCGAAGTCATATCATTCAGCAGAACTTGAAGTCTGGATTTTTCTTAATTGTTTTGATAATATATATATATTCATATACAAAGTCAACATATTTATTTTTTTAATTTCTTGTAATAATTTTTTTCTCTCTTATAATATACTCGGTTAGTATCTTTTTGTCAATGAAATCATTGGATTATGTAAACAAATTTTTTTGTTAAAACCTACTAATAGTCTAGAAATTATTGGGTTATGTAAATAATTTTTTTCGTGGGTTTTTTATACTTGTCCAATATTTTGGACGCAATTGAGCTGTTAAAGTGGTTTTCGGAATTGGTCCGAATGAATTTTAAAAATTAATTTTAGAATATTACTTTTGGAAATTTAATTTGAGATCTGGAATGTTTACTTTGAAAACATATTTTAGAAATTTTATTATGGAAATATGTATGGAAATTAATAAGTATTTTTTTCATTAAATGTTTCTCCTAAAACAGAATATTTTTTTTAAACAAAAATAAAGTTTTGTACCTGTATTTTATAATCAATGATATGGTAGACCATCATAGACTATCCTCGATCACAGTATCTCAACCGTCCAATAACATCAAACATGTCTTTAATAAAATAAAGTTTCATAATCAATTATAAATCAAATTCAAATCAAATTTCATTATTTGTAATAAGAGAGGAATAGGAAACAGAACGGAAACTGCTGTCAAAAACCTTAACCCTTTATATTAACATAGAAAAACACTTACGTCTTTTCTTCTCATTTGATGGGGTGCAGGAAGCAACTGCCCATTTTAGATATTTTATAAGTATTTTACATAAAGTTGAAACACCTCTTATATTTTTCATTAATTAATTTTTTAGTGCAGAAAAGGAAAATACAACCTCAATCAACCTATATACAACTTACCCTTAGCATCCTCACTTCCTATCTCAGTGAATAAAATACCCTCATTATTTTAATCAACAATAACATATAAAATGCACTAATAACTTATATATCAATATGTATGTAATTTACTGATCCATTACATATACAACTTAATTGATATATTCATTTCAAAACTTTTAATACCAAAAAATTGACTTAATTACAAAATAATAAGAAACATAAAGTCTCGGAAAAATAAGTAAATACAATATCATAACGAAGCAGTATTTATTTCATCCTTTAAATAAATAAATGATAAGTACAACATTTCTTCAATGGTAAATCATCATGATAAATAAATAAATAAATATATCTAGCGGGAACATTTTATTGAATTCTGTGGAGCTTCAGGCAACAGTAACAAGGGCAAAATGAAAAGGATCATCTTTCAGAACGAGACGCCTTCCCTTGCGATCAGCCATTGTCCCAATGTTAGAACAAGTGTTGTTAAGGGTACAGAACACAAACTTATAAGCCTCACCATCTTTCTGAATCTTAAACGTTCCAGCTATCATCTGCTTCCTTGGATGGTCTCTAGCATCACCAATAGCCACCCATTTTGCAGGGAAAGAATCACCAACTACCACCCACTTTGAGGATGAAGCACAATAAGGCTCATAAACAAATTCAATCTCTAATGGTGTCTCTGTGAATATGGCACCTGAGCTTCTTCCCTGTGTGCTGAATTTCAGATACTGTCCACTTAAAGACTCGTTATAGTTTTGTAGAACAGCAACTTGGCATTTTGAGTTGCCATCAAAATCGAGTTCTACTCCACCACCTGATGGACCTCGAGGATTAAACTGTTTGATATAGTATTGACCAGAAGAAGAAATGGGGAATCCATTTGAGTCCCAGAGAAGGCTAATGGAAGATAGTTGGTGGTGAAGAGAAGGAAGAAAGAGAGAATGAGGGATAGTGTAGACTTCATGGTTTGTGATAATGTGTTTCTTTACTTGTTTCATTCTCCTTTTATAAAGGTTTTTCTCTGGATACAGCTATTAATGTTTTTACGCGTTTTTTTTTTTTTTTTTTTCTTTTTTTTTTTTTTTTTTTTTTTTTTTTTTTTTTTTTGTGTGTGAGATGAATGCATTTATAATATAATTTGTGTTAAATTCAAAATGTTAAGTTATCATAAAAAAACTTATAAAATGACTTAGCTATTCAAATTCATCCTATAAAAATATCTATCTAAATCCAAATTTACTCTATTTCTCCATTTCTAGATGAATTAAAACGACCAATAAATATGTTACTTACCAAAATATTTATTAAAATAGGTTTTCTATCTAGAGAAATCCATTAATTTTATTTGTAAATTAGAAAAAAAAATTAAATAAACGTCATTGATAATTTAGAATATTATTCCATTTAAAACTTTTTTAATAGTTAAATTTAAAAATCAAATAATTTAGTTTAAGAATACAAGTGGTTTAAATATGATAAAATATAAATATTTTATTGGTTAAGATAAAAAGGATATAAAATGATTTAACTATTCAAAATTTATCTTATAAAGATATCCATCTAAAACCAAATTTTCTCTATTTTAGTTTCTTTATATTGTAGATTAATTAAAAATAACAAGAAATAAGTTACTTACGAAAATATTTATTAAAATAGCTTATATATAAATCGATTATTTTATTTGTAAATTAGGATGAAATTAATTAAGTGTTCATTGATAATTTAGAATGTTATTCCGTTTACAACTTCTTTAATATTTTGGTTTAAGAGTATAAATGGTTTAAATAAGAAAAAATATGAATATTTTATTGGTTTAGATAAGAAGCATATAAGATGATTTAACTATTCAAAATTTATCTTATAAAAATATCCATCTAAAACTAAATTTTCTCTATTTTCTCCATATTGTAGATAAATTAAAAATAGCATTAAATATTATTCCATTTAAAACTTGTTTAAATTTTAAATTTAATAATTGAGTAATTAGGTTTCAGCGTACAAGCTGTCAAAATAAGATAAAATAGTAATATTTTTTTAGTTAAGATAAAAAACTTGTAAGGTGATTTAACTATTCAAAATTCTTCACATAAAAATATCTATTTAAAATAAAATTTTCTCTATTTTCTACATATTATAGATAAATTAAAAATGACAATAAATATATAACTTAGTAAAACAATAATTAAAATAGCCTTTCTATGTAAATAAACCCATTACTTTTTTTTTAAATTATAGAATAATTAATTAATGATAATTTAGAATTATTCCATTTTAAACTTGTTTAAAAGTTGGATGTAAAAATTGAATAATTCGATTTAAAATATAAGTGTTTAAATAAGATAAAATATGAATATTTTATTAGTTATGATAAAAACTTATAAGATAATTTAGTTATTTAAAATTTATATCATAAAAATATCCTTACAAAATCAAATTTTCTTTACATTCTTCGTGTTGTAGATAAATTAAAATTAGCAAGAAATATGTTACTTACTAAAATATTTTTAAAATAGTTATTTTATCTAAATAAACCATTTTTTTGATTTCTAAATTAGAAAAAAATAATAAAAACTTCATTGATAATTTAAAATATTATATAATTTAAAACTTATTTAAAAGCTAAATTTAAAAATGTAGTAATTTGATTTAAAACCAAGTGGTTTAATTAAAATAAAGTATAAATATTTTATTTGTTAAGATAAGACACTTGTACAATGTTTCAACTTTTCAGAATTCATTCCACAAAAATATCTCTCCAAAATCAAATTTTCTTTACTTTCTCCATATTAGAGATAAATTAAAAATGACTTTAAATATGTTACTTATTACAATATTTCTACCATCACCAATAAATAAATAAATATATATATATATATATATATATATATATATATATATATCATTAAATTAATATAACACTTAAAATAAAAAGATAAAATAATTCATTAGATATAAATTTTAGAAAGTATATATAATTCAAGTAGTAAACAAAATATGCCTTGAAAATTTCTCGAAGATTTAAAATATGAGAAACAACTTTCGTAATGAATATTTAAGATAAATAAGTAATATAAACCTCCACTTGCGATCAACATTATAATATCTTTTATCTATTTAAATTGTCAATAATTAAATACTCTACTTATAAATATTCCAATAAAACATGTCATAATCATGAGACTCGTCTACAAAATGGAATGAAAACATATAAAGATGAAAAAAATTTAAAAATTCAACTTGAATCAATTCATCAAAATCATTGAGCAAAATAAAAATAAGATTAGATTTAATAAGACCAACAATTTAAGATATGAGGCTTGAGAATACCTCACCAAAATACAAAAAATAGATATTATATCTACATATATATCATTTATCTTATCTTGAAATTTCTTCCATTCTCTCTCTCAAACTTTTTCTTAAATACTTCTCTTTTCATTTTAGTATGTTTTAATATGTTTTAATATTCTGTTTTTGGTATTTTTCAAGAAATCATGACTGCCAACAAAATAAAAAACTAGAAAAATTAATTATTTTTATAAAAGAGTGATAGTACTCTTTTATTTATATATTTCTTTTATTAAAAAAATTTGGAAATTGATGGTAATATTGGACCTTAAATTTTCACGACGAGAGTCAAATAACAAACAACCATTTAGTATATTCTATAAAATCTCAACCAACCATTTTTTTTTTGGTTTCGTGGTATGATGTATGTGTTATTCAACCTTGTTTTTAGTTCTTTTATAAATATTTTGTGTAAAGGGATAAAACTCATTATATTTCTTATTAATTTAATTTTATAGCGTAAAAAAAAAGAAAGAAAACAATCACAATGAACCTATACAATGTTTTTTTTCTTGTTAGAGATCTCATAGAGTTAAGATAAGGCTTTTTAATAGTATATAAGTGTGTAAACCTCAAATTTCAAACTGAATTTAAAAGATTGAATTAGATTTAAAGTTTATTAAGATGATATTTGAATCTATCTTAATAAGGTTGTTGGACCTATTGAGTCACCCTTAAATATATAGTCCTACACAAGAGTTGAGTGTCTTGACATAAAGAGGATGTGTGAAAAATCTCACGTCAACTAAAAATATGACCTTTCAATAATATATAAATAGATATAAAATTTATTTTACAAACTTAAAAATTCATCACTTCTTATATCTCGACTAATAAAATGCATTCATTTTATTTAATCAACAAAATGTACTAATAATTTATCCATGTATATCTAATTTACTTATTATCCATGTATATCTAATTTAATTATGAATCCTTTCGTATGTAATTATCTATGAGTTTATTCTAAGTAATTATATATACAAATAAAATCATACGAGCTTATCTACAAATTTGAAAAATCTTAATGTGTTTTACTTACAAACTTTTTTTCCATTGGTAACTCACAGATAATTAAGTTTTATTTACAAATTTCTTGTAGTAAACATTTAGGTGTAGGTAATATTATTAATAAGGATTAACGTATATGTCTTTTTTATAATCAATAGTGTATGAAAACATCTTCTACGTAATATATATTTGAACTTAATTGATATATTTCTTACAAAACTTTTAATATCTACATATCCATGAAAAAGTTATTTTAACTTAGTTATAAAATAAAAGAAACATAAAGTCTCATAAAGAATACACAATATCATATCAAAATATTATTTATTTCATCTTTTAAATAGATAAATAATAGGATAGTGATATTTTAATACCGTTATTTACGTTTCACATTCATTTAACACTAAAATATTATTATTTTATTAATATATAATATTTTATTAATATAAAACGGTGTCAATGAATGTTTTTGGAAACAGCAGTGTAAAACTTCCATTTCTCTAAATAATAAGTGAAACATTTCTTCAATGATAAGAAATTTGAGTTTACAACATCTTATTGAATTTTGTGAAGCTTCAGGCAACAGTAACAAGAGCAAAATTAAAAGGATCATCTGCCAAAACGAGACGTCTTCCCTTGTGATCATCCATTCTCCCAATGTTAGAACAAGTGTTGTTAAGGGTACAGAACACAAACTTATAAGCCTCACCATCTTTCTGAATCTTAAACGTTCCAGCTATCATCTGCTTCCTTGGATGGTCTCTAGCATCACCAATAGCCACCCATTTTGCAGGGAAAGAATCACCAACTACCACCCACTTTGAGGATGAAGCACAATAAGGCTCATAAACAAATGTAATCTCTAATGGTGTCTCTGTGAATATGGCACCTGAGCTGCTTCCCTGTGTGTTGAATTTCAGATACTGCCCACTGAAAGACTGATTATAATTTTGTCGAACAGCAACTTGGCATTCTGAGTTGCCATCAAAATCAAGTTCTACTCCACCACCTGATGGAGCTTGAGGATTAAGCTGTTTGATATAGTATTCACCAGATGAAGAAATGGGAAATCCGTTTGAGTCTAGGACTTTTTCGTGAGGCACAGAGAAGGCTAATGGAAGAAAGTTGGTGATGAAGAGAAGGAAGAAAGAGAGAGTGAAGGATAGTGTAGACTTCATGGTTTATGATAATGTGTTTCTTTACTTCCTTCGTTTTCCTTTTATAATGGTTTTTCTAAGTATAGTAATTGATGTTTCTACGCGTTTTTTTTTTTTAGAAATATTTGGTTGACACACTGTTTATTTTTCATCCTGTTTAACATTATTTTATATAATAAAGTATTGTATAAATAATAAAATAATAATATATAAAAATGTTAAATGAAGGTAAAAAATAAATAATGATTCAAAGTATCACTACCTTTCTTTTTTTTGTGATGAATGCATTTATTATATATTTTTATTAAATTCAAACTGTTAAGTTATCAGTGATAAACGTGTTAGTGACAAGCATGTTTCCTAGGTTCCAACTTTCAAAATATTAATTACAAATGCCGTCTCTGAAATAGATAAAGTATGAATTCAGAAATTAAGGGAGAGGAAGATACGGATGGAGAGAGAAAAAAAAGTTATTTTTTTCAGGTGGGGACTTACAATAATCAGTTTAAATATAATAAAATATAAATATTTTATTAATTAAAATAAAATGTTTATAAATAATTATTTTTTTCAGGTGAAGACTTACAATAATCAGTTTAAAATATAATAAAATATAAATATTTTATTAATTAAAATAAAATGTTCATAAATAACTATTCAAATTTCATTCTATAAAATTATTTATCTTGACTCATCCTGGGTCGGAGAGGTATTGTTAGTTTTTTTTTTTTTTAATGCATTTATTATCTATTTTTACTAAATTCAAAATGTTAAGTTATCACTGATAAACGCGTTGAGAAGTATGTTTCCAGGCCCCAACATTAAAAATATTAATTATAAATGCCGTCTCAAATTGTGCTTTTTTTTTTTTTTCCTTTTAACACCGACATCTTTTTGTAATTTTTTTTTATTTTCAAAATGAAATATAAATAGAAAAAATAAGATAAAATAAAAACTGTAGTAACTATTGCATTAGAATAAAAAAAAGGACACGTAACATAATGCGAAACACAAAAATGCTAATTAATATATGTTACTATTACTTTCATCTCCTATTTACAGTTTAATATTTTGAATGTAGATTAAAAATAACAATAAATGTATTATTTACTAAAATATTTATTAAACTTTCTTTACTATTTAAATAAATTATATTTTTTTTATTTTTAAATTAGAAAAACTAATTAAAAATTCATCAATAATTTAGAATATTATTTTATTTAAAAGTGAAATTTAAAAATCGAATAATTTGATTCAGTGTTCGTTTGAGAAAAGTTGGTGTGCGTTTGGAGAGTACTAATAGATAGGCCACTGACAAAGGCTAACTTGGCTAAAAGAGAAGTGCAGACGAAAAATGATTGGTGTTTGTTGTTCGAGAAGTATAGAAACTGTTCAATATCTCTTTAACACTTGTAAGGTCGTACAACAAGTATGAGATTATGTAAAAAGTGGGTTGGAAGTGTTAATGGTAGACATTAGTCTATTTCTTATCATTTTCAAAACTTCTACTTAATGAGTCAAAGGAGTAGTGTTAATAGAATATGGAAAAGAATGTAGGTGACTATTGTTACATATATCTGAATTTATAAAAATAAAATTGGTTTTAAGGAAAGGGTGATGGATGGTGTAAAAGTATTTTGTTTAGCACAGTTTAAGAGATGGTCATGGCTTAAACATAAAACATCGAAAATGACATTCTTTTATTCGGACTGATATTTTTATCCTATAAAATGTTTGGAATCAATGGTGTAACTAGATGATGCTTGTTTGAGAACTTTAGTAAGGGCTAGTATGGGAGGGCTGGAGGGATTGGGTATTAGGATACTTGGCAAGGTAGATTAGGAGTGTGCTTCTTTTGCAGGTCTAGTTGGTCGGAAGTTCGGACGAAGCCATGTAGCAGGTTGTAGTAGTACAACAATTGGATCTCAGAACAAGTATTTTGCTTCTATATTTCTAGTGCATGCGCTGGGAGAGTCTATAAGATAAAATTCTCTTGTTATTTTAAGATTTTAGCTCCCTTCGTAGTATCCTTAAAGTATTTTTTTTATATTATTTAATTTATTGTTGGCTGGTTAAAAAAAATTGCTTTCTTCTATATGTACGTGTATCTTTTTACAAATTTATATGTCAAAATACCTTTTAATGAATGTGTTGTATACCTTTAATGTGGACGTCAATCTCGGATTTTCAGATTTTGGTAGAGATATTGCATCTAAACCCTTCACTCCACATGTATCTTCGATATTTTAGTTCTCGTCTTCCTAGTCCAATCGGGTGGTTGTGGTTAATAAGTAAGCGTGAAACTTTTCACTTTTTCTTTTATTTTTTTATAAAAATTTCAAATTTTTTTTTTTTTCAAAATATCCACTAAACCTCGATAAACATATACAATGTCTCATAGTCACTTTCTGTCTCAACCAACAAACAAATCCATTCATTTCTTTAATCAACAAAAAGAATATGTAAAATGCACTAATAACTTATTATAAATATGCATGTAATCTACTTATGCATCAATCCACACGTAAATATCCATGAATTTATCTTTTAAGTAATTATATATACAACTAAAATCATATGAACTTAGTTACAAATTTGGAAATCCTCAAGTATTTTACTTAAAAATTCTTTTTCCATTGGTAATTCATAGATAGTAACGTATATTTTTTTATTACTATGAAAACATCTTCTAGATAATTAATATATTGGAATTTAATTGAAACATTCCTTTCAAAACTTTTAATAAAAAAATACATATCCATATATGAAAAAGTTATTTCAAGTTACTTAAAACATAATAAGAAACATAAAGTCTCATAAGAAAAGTTATTAAAGAATACACAATATCATACCAAAGTAGTATTTATTTCATCCTTTAAATAAATAAATAACGAGTGCAACCTTTCTTTGAGTTACATCATCATAATAAATAAATAAATCTAGTAGTATTCACCAGAAGAAGAAATGGGAAATCCGTTTGAGTCTAAGACTTTTTCGTGAGGCCCAGAAAAGGCTAATGGAAGAAAGTTGGTGATGAAGAGAAGGAAGAAAGAGAGAGTGAAGGATAGTGTAGACTTCATGGTTTATGATAATGTGTTTCTTTACTTCCTTCGTTCTCCTTTTATAAAGGTTTTTCTCGATATAGTTATTGATGTTTCTACGCGTTTTTTTTTGTCTGTGACGAATGAATTTATTATATATTTTTATTAATTATAAAAATATTAATTAATAATTATATTTTTTATATTTTTTAATTATTTATTATATTATTATATTTTTTAATTATTTATCTCCTATTTACAGTTTAATATTTTGAATATAATTAAAAATAACAATAAATATATTATTTACTAAAATATTTATTAAAATTTCTTTACTATCTAAATAAATTATACTTTTTTATTTTTTAATTAGAAAAGCCTAATTATAACTTCATCAATAATTTAGAATATTATTTTATTTAAAAGTTGAATTCAAAATCAAATAATTTAATTTAATACTACAAGCGGTTTAAATATAATCAACTATTAATATTTTATTAGTTGAAATAATAATATTATAAAATGATTTAACTATTCAAAATTCATCCCATAGAAATATTACTTTTTATATATTGTAAATAAATTAAAAATAAAATTAAATACGTTACTTACTAAGATATTTTTTCAAATACCTTTGAAACTCATTATTTTTATTTGTAAATTAGGGGAAAAATAATTAAAATTTAATTGATAATTTATAATATTATTCCATTTTTAACTTATTTAAAAGTTAAATTTAATAATTGAGTAATTTAATTCCAGAGTATAAACTGTTTAAATAGGATAAAATATAAATATTTTATTAGTTAAGATAAAAAGCTTGTAAGATGATTTAACTATTCAAAATTTTTTCATAAAAATATCCATCTAAAATCCATTTTTTCTCTACTTTCTTCTCCATATTTTAGATAAATTAAAAATAGCAATAAATATGTCACTTACTAAAACAATTATTTAAATAGTCTTTCTACGTAAATAAACTCATTATTTTTTATTTGTAAATTACGAAAAATTAATTAAGACTTCAATAATAATTTAGCATATTGTTCCATTTTAAATTTGTTTAAAAGTTAAATATAAAAAAATAATGATAATTTGGTTTGAGAGTATCAGTGGTTTAAAAATCGAATAAATTAAAAAATAACAAGAAATGTTACTACTAAAATATTTATTAAAATAAATTTTATGTCTAAATAAAATCATTTATTTTATTTTTAAATTAGGAAAAATAATAAAAACTTCATTGATAATTTAAAATATTATATCATTTAAAACTTGTTTAAAGGCTAAATTTAAAAATCAAGTAATTTGATTTAACAGTATTGCCAGTTTAACTAAGATAAAATATGAATATTTTATTTATTAACATAAGACATTTATAAGATGATTCAACTCTTCAAAATTCATGTCATAAAAAATATCCATCTGAAATTAAATTTTCTCTACTTTCTCCATATTGGAGATAAATTAAAAATGACAGTAAATATGTTCCTAAAATACTTCCTAAAACAGATTTTCTATTTTATTAAAGTGATTAATTTTATTTATAAAATTGAATAACATTAATTAAAACTTCATTGATAATTTAGAATATTGTTTTATTTTAAACTTGTATAAAAGTTAAATAGAAAAATCGACTAATTTAGTTTAAGAGTATAAATGGTTTAAATAAACTAAAATATGAACATTTTATTGGTTAATATAAAGGACTTATGAGATGATTGAACTATTCTAAACAAATCTCATAAAAATATCAATCCAAGACCAAATTTTCTCTACTTTCTCCCTATCATAGATAAATTAAAAATAAAAATAAATATGGTAACTTATGAAAAAAAAATTAAAATAGCTTTTCTATTTAAATAAACCCATTAGTTTCATTAATACATTTGCCAAAAATTAATTAAAACTTCATTGATAATTTAGAATATTATTCAATTTAAAACTTGTTTCAAAACTAAATTTAAAAAACGAGTAATTTGATTTAATATATAAGTGATTTGAACGGACATAATATACGAATATATTATTGGTTAAGATAAAAAGCTTGCCAAATGATTTAACTATTCAAAATTCATCTCATAAAATTGTCCATCTAAAACAAATTTTTTCTACTTTCTCAATATTGTAAATAAATTAAAAATATCAAGAAATATGTTACTCACTAAAATATTTATTAAAATAGCTTTTCTAAATAAATAAACCTATTACTTTTATTTGTAAATTAGAAAAAATAAATTGACACTTCATTGATAATTTAGAATATTATTCTATTTTAAACTTGGTTAAAAGTTAAATATAAAAATGGAGTAATTTGATCTAGGAGTATAAGTTTTTTAAATAAGATAAAATATGAAGATAAAAGACGTATAAGATGATTTAACTATTCAAAATTCATCTCACTAAAATATCCAAGTGAAACCAAATTTTCTCTACTTTTTCCATATTGGAGATAAATTTTTAAAACAAGTAAGAAATATGTTGAAAGAGCGTTTATTACATGTATGATATGCTATGTATTTGACAAGTTATAAATTGAAAAAGAAAAATTTATTACACATCTAATACGTTATAAGTCATAGATTTTGAATGTTTTAAACTTATCTTATATTTATGAAGATAAAGTGTGAGATGCAAAGAGTGTTACTTAATATGATTCTTTCAAAAGTTGTGAGTAGATATTTTTTTAATAAATATTCTTAATATGTGTTTTATATGTATGTATTTATATGTCTGCATGATATGATGAAGTGATGGATAGGGCTGATTGATTTATGAATTTCATTCCTATGATAAATTTATATACTCTACTCTTTTGTTATGATATAGTTGATTTTGTTGTTATATCTGCGTATTCCTAGACCTTCTACTAGCTCAAAATTAGCTAATTTATATATATATATATATATATATATATATATATATATATATATATAATTAATAGAAAAAATAAAATAAAAATTTGATAAAGATAAATTTTGATTTTTGATAAAAATAGAAATTGATTTTTGATAGA
>Ga0209700_101374_pt1 | contig 50237 bp, 36 predicted proteins | sample SiratroredBW_FD_187528 | JGI IMG/M metagenome (GOLD analysis project Ga0209700, IMG submission 187528) | Root nodule microbial communities of legume samples collected from California, USA - Siratro red BW (SPAdes) (version 2) | ecosystem: Host-associated > Plants > Roots > Nodule | place: USA...
AAACTAAGATATAATATTAATTTAAAAAAATATAATAATAAAATTATAAATAATAATTATAATAATAAAAATAAAAATAATAAAATTGTAAAATGATAATAATAATAATAATAATAATAATAATAATAAAATTAATATTATAATAATAATCAAAATAAATTTATAAAATAATAATATTGTTAATAATAATAAAATAATTTTTTATTTTAATTTTAATTTTAAAATAATTAATACTTTTTATAATTTTAACCAATTAAAATAATAATTTATCAATTATACCCAAAAAATTAATTATATTTAATTTTAAATTAATTTTAGTTTATAATTTCATCTATTAAAAAATTATTGTATCAATTATACCTTTTACATCACTCACAAACTTTTATAATTTATTTATTTTTTTTCACTATCCATCTATTTGTCTAAACGACCTAACTTTCTATATATTTTTCTTTCAAACTCAATTCACTTCCTCTACAAATTTTAATATTTTAAAACTGAATGTAATATATTTAATGTGGTTATTGTAATTGTTTTAATAAGAAAGATTATCCAATTATTTATTATAGTGAAAAGTTTTAAACTATTCCAAGTAAGAAATTATATGTCCTGGTGACTTATTACAATTCATGACATTTTGAAAATGTAAATGCCGTTGACATTGATTTTTGAAACTTTATTCATCACAAATAAAGTTACAAGTCCTGTATGCTGATTATAATACATGTTAGCAAAATTAAGTCTGTATCCACTTATGACAAATAACAGCCTTGCGGTTTGTGTTTCTATATATTCTTTCGGGTCAAATCTGAAATTTGATCAATCCATTTTCACTGCTTCTTCCTGTATCTCTATGTATTTTTTCGGGTAACTCCAAAATTTTCCAATATGTTTAAAATGCCTTTAAAATAACACTGTGAAAGATTAAAATATTCATAAATCCTAAATCTTTCCACTTTCTTGCGACGTCGAACAGTTCAACATTCCGTTTTACGCTTTTTTTGATAGATTTTATTTCTTCATCCATCAATAGCAATATGTTTAACAATCATTTAAGATGTGCATGATATATCGAAGAATTTGTATAGTATTTGAAGAAATTTCATTTGGTTTGTAATTTGGGGGTGAATTATTTTTCGTATAGATGAGTTGCGAGCAACTATTCTTCAGATCTAGAAGACAGTTTCAGAACACCTCCTTCCGCAACTCATTTTATAAGAACGGAGTGTTCCAGAACTTTCCTCCAAATCCAGACAATAATTTTAAAACATTTTGTTATGACAATTTATTTTCCAGTACTGTACTCCAAATCCAGACAATAATTCTAAAACATTTTGTTATGACAATTTATTTTATACCAAAAATTAGTTAAGGAAGTAATTGTTCTCCGAATCTAAAAGAAAGTTTTAGATCACCCTATTGTGAAGTGTTTCCAAATTGTCATCCAGATCCTCTACCTTCTATCCAACGACCTTCGTAAGATAAAACCGTAATTTCATAAAGAAGACTGGGAGGTATATGAATAAGCAGTCATCCATTTTTCATATGGGCTAATAGTCAATTGTCGAGGATGGGCCCAATGCCAGTTAATAATGCTTATAAGCTGTTTGACTTTTCGAATTGTCGTTTCTTGTTCCGTCTCTATGCATATGCTTTTACTATGTCTTATACATGCATCGTTACCATGAAATGATAGATTATTTTATTGTATGAAAATGTTCCCAACAAAATGAATAAATGGATCACAAACAAGAAATATAACGGTAGGGAAAACAGGAACCAAATGTAATAGGAGAGAATCCTATGTCATGTTTGGTTTAAGAAAATACTTATATTTTTATCTCCTGATTTTATTTTATAAACAGATTTCAATGGCAAATTCTGATATTTAAAAAGTATGTTTGGCTTGAGTCCCTTTTTGGAAATTTCACTTGTGAAACTTAGCAGGATAGGAACCTTCCTCTTCCTTTCCCTCCCAAAAATTTAATTACATTTATTCATAAAAATTCAATTCAGTCTCTACCATATTTCAACCACTGTTTAATCTGCAACTTAACACTTGTCCATTGCAATCTCTCACTCTCTCTAGTTTTCATGGATCCAGAATGTCAAGCAAAGTATGCCAGTAATGGCAAAATCATCTTTGGTTCATCCGTTTTCCTCTTCTTCCTCGTAATCATCCTCGTTTTCGTTCATAACTTCCGCCGTCCATGCTTTCCTCGCCGCAACCACGCTATTCGTCCGTCCCTTCTCAAATTCCTTCCCACCTTCACCTACTCATCCTACACCCACCGCTCTCTCCACGACTGCGCCGTCTGCTTGTCGGAGTTTTCCGACGGCCAAGACTGCCGTGTGCTTCCCAACTGTAACCACGCTTTCCACCCCCATTGCATCGATGCATGGCTCCGTTCTCACTCTAACTGTCCACTTTGCCGAACCCCGGTTCACCCACACGCCGTACCGGTTCAACCGTTTTATAACACTGAACCGGGTTCCTTGGGTTTTTCTCCTTTTCCCGCACCGGTTTGGTGCCCGAGGAAGTCGTTGGACCTAGAAGGAGAACCGGATTCAGATCCGCGTCGTTCGGGTTGAGAGTTGATAGTGTTGAACTAGGGGGGCTTTCTCTTTGTTTGACCCTACCTCAAAATGTTGCTTATCCACTCCTTTTGGCGCTATTACAAGATTATGTTTCGTTATTTTCTGAAAGTGGTCAGTCAAAAAATAAAAGTAACATTTTTGTACCAATTACATGAATGTCAAAATTCATCATTATTATTGAATGGGCCCACACGAAGTATACTGAAAAAGCCTGTTAAATCCAGGTGCATAAAGAAAAAAAAAACTTAAAAATGTGCGGTAATAAACATTGCAAAAAATAGAAAAATTGCTGAATTTAGCAACAAGATTGGATGATAGAGAGCCATAAAAAGTTGAGGCGCAGCGCATCGCTGCCTCTACCGTACCATTCTAACAAACATATTTGAGTTTATAAACTGAAAGCATATTGTAACGTGGGAGGGAAGCAGAGCGAAGCAAAAGAAAATGGAAAGCAAAAGGAACTTGTTCTGGACATTGGCCACATGCATGTGTGTTATTGCAGCGCTTCACCAAGCGGGTGGCGAAGAAGAATTGAAAGGAAAAGCGCTAATAAAGAGTGTGTGCAAGACAAGGGGAAACGATGAACTGTGCGAGCAGGTGCTTATGTCGGACCCAGGTAGCGATGAAGCGACCCTAAAGGACCTGGCAATGATAACGCTGAGGGCGGCGTCGGAAAACGCCAGCGGCATATTAGTGGACGCGAAGAGGATGATCGATGACCCGGAGTTGGAACCGGCAATACAACAGGGGCTGGCTGATTGCAAGGAGAATCTCTTGGACGCAGAAAGTCAAATTCAAGACTCTGTTGCCTCCATTTTGAACAACGATAAGCGTGATGCCCAACTGTGGCTGAAGGCAGCCCTAGCTGCAATCGACACGTGTGACGATTCTATCCCCGGCGACGATGACATTCTCTCGCGAAGGAGTGTAACCTTTCGCCAACTCTGCAACATTGCCGTCGCCATCAACAAGAAAATGATGGGCGTTAAATCCTAGATTCTGTTTCCTATGGTGGTGTCTTTTTGTCACCACAGTTCTGCAAATCCTAGGTTTTTGCTCGACAAGGTGCTTCAGTTTTTAGTTAGATATGGGTGAGTGAGAGAATTAACTAGCCTCCTCATGCATACATTCAATTAGAACATGCAGGCACCCTCGTATAGTGCTAGAATAAGGCACCCCTAAGGTCTTAGAACAACATCTTTTCCATCTTTCTCCATCACTTGTAACCAAACCTATCTTTTATTTTTATATATGTAATATTGTACCAAAAAATGTTGTGTTCATTCAGCACATTTTACATCACATAACCAATATTTGTTCTTTACTAGATAATTTGCTTAATTTTTTTTTCGTTGTTTTTAAATCATAAAAATATGTTAGTTATAATAATAAAAATGTTTGCTACAAGTTTGTATTATTATTATTAATATATTAAATAATTAAATGAGTCTTCATTTATATTGTATAGTTTTTAATTTAACCTGTATATAGATTTGCTTATTATCAATTAGTTACGTTTTTTAATTTATCACTAAAGTTTTTTCCCATTTTGATGTACTTTTCAATTTTAATTCTCAAAATGAGTAAAAAAAAATTTATTTACCAAAATAGGTAAATTTTACCAGCAAGATAGTCATAATTTCAAACTGGTCAAAATAAAAGTGATATGCTGGCGATTTCAATTAATGACATTAATTAAAATTGTTTCTCTCCCTTCAATCATTTTTTAATTATTTGATACTATACAATCAATCTAAAGAAATTTCGTTCTATTTCATTAATGTTTCAAATCAATATTCCAATTTGTGTGATATAAATATTTTTAATTCTCTTTTGATCAATCTTGAATTGAATGTGAATTGAAGGAGAATCTACTATCATTCTATATAGTATCTTTTTATTACACGTTGTAAACGTAAATATCATCTAGAATTCTAATTCTAGCTATGAATTTTTTTTCGAATATCCAATATATACTATTCCACAATTAACAAAATAAATAATAATAATAATAATAATAATGATTATTATATAATGATTATTATTTTTTATTAATGGTTAAACCTAACAATCATAATATCAAATAATTAAAAAAATGATTGCAGAGAGAGAAATGATTTTAATTAATATCATTAATTGAAATTGCTAGCATGTCACTTTTATTTTGACCAGTTTGAAATTATGACTATCTAGCTGGCAGAATTTGCCATTTTAGTAAATAAAATTTTTTTCTACCTATTTTAGGAATTAAAATTAAAAAGTACACCAAAATAAAAAAAAAGCTCATTTTTTATATATTTATTATTTAAGTGAATTTGATTTAATATCATTCTTAACTTGATTGTTTCTTAAAGGCATTTTTAGGTGTTGCTTTTATTGAAAAAAATGACCTAAATAACAATGTAGAAGATGACATGTTGTTTGGTATTCATATTAACTTAAATAGTAATGGATTGCATGTTAGTGGTATATTATATATATATATTTGTCTTGTACCACTTTAGAAATCATAATTTTATCAAAATAAAAATGAATAATTAAATTACTTTTAATTATTATTTATGGATTCAATCGATTAATATTTTGATATTTTAAGTATCCAACACGAATTCAATCAGGATCTCACCTTTCAATAATATTTAACTCCAATTTAAAGTTCAACAAGATAAAGGCCAAGACAACTCAGTCATTTCATTCAATATGAAATTGTCTTTTCGAAATTTTATTTTTCATGTGATTTATTTTTCTCTCAATACTTTGCAAATATTAGATTTTTCTTTTATAAAACCTCTAAAAATCATTTTTTAATAAATCAACATTTATAACTAAAAAAATTCTAACAATGGTTTTTTCAAATCAGTGACAAATTAAATTTTGCTTGCAGATATATGTTTAAAATATATATTATTGAGTAACAATTTAATTCTCCTTTATTTTCTGACTCGAATTCCAAACTCTGAATCGAAATCCTAATAGCAAGTTACTTTCTCAATATCGATGAGTCTCGTTAGACTTTAAGTTTGTTTCTTTTTTAATTCGAATTTCGAGTTACTCTTGTGAAATTGTAAAGTATTATAAAAGATTTGAAAGGTAAATGTAGATGAGTCGCTCTCTTTCTGTAACTTTTAGGAAGGTGTATATATATCTTTATTTGTTTGATGGTTCACTCTTTGATCATTCTCAAACGTTGTCTATATCTCTATAATATATCTCTCCTTTTCCAATAGTTCACTCCTTGACTATATTTCTTCTTCCTTTCCTTTGCAGATGATGATGGTCTATGAAAGTACCCTTCATTTATTAATAGGTCACTCTCTCCCCTTCTCCAAAATACACATTCAACCATTGTTCTATCTTCTCCTATAGTTTTATTATCTTAGTTTCTTTGCTCTACGAGCTTTTTGCTAGTTTTGAGTTCCTCAATATAATCTGAGAAGTTTCTGCTGTATCCTGGTGCGCTTGAGTAACACACTTCGAATAAGTCCTTAAGGGTAGTGATCATCCACGCCTTAGGAAACCAATCTTGCTGGTGTTCTCAGTCAGCCTTTTCTATAATCTTAAAAACTTATGACTGACAATATCAATATTGACACCAACTCTACCCTAGAGAAGTTAAACGATGTTGTTGGAACGCAAACTATCTTTGTGAAACCATTCCTAGACATTTTGAAAATTAAAGTTTTCATTGGTCAAAACTTTTGACGCTAGCAGGAATACATGTCTATAGTGTTAGACATGTATGAAGTTGATTTTACTCTTATGAAACCTTACTCTGATACACCTACAAAACACATTGAGGACTGAATCCATGCAAATAAGGTATGTTGTCAACTTTACTTAGCACATTATCTAATGATTTGTTTGATGTCTATTGCTCCTACAAGGAAGCCATAGATAATTGGATTCTCTAACTCTCAAATACATCGCCAAAGATGTTGTTGGACAAAGGATCATTATCAGAAACTACTATCACTGGGAGATGATTGAAGATGAGGATATCCAGATACAAATCAACAAAAACCACAAGCTACTTGAAGATATTAAAGTAGAGAACATAACCCTACCTGATGGATTTGTTTCAAAATTACTGATCGAAAAACTTCCACATTCCTAAATTGACTAAACACAACAATTAAAACACAAACACAAACAAATGTTGCTAACATATCTTATCACTTATATCATCATCGAAGATACAAACATAAAAGAATGTGCTGCTACACAAGCTAAGGCATTATATGCTAAAGCAAATATGATATAAGACAAACCAACTCAAGAAAGGTATGAGAAAAAACCTAATCACAAGATGATAAATAAATTTAAATTTTCCTGTCCCAATGGATCTAACTCGACCTTAGAGAAGAAGGATACTTGTTTTGTCTATAGAAGGCCAGGTCATCATGCACCTCAATGGAAGCATAAAGTCAAGAACAACAATCCTCTTAAGGTAGATATAGCCAAAAGGGAAGATATAATTATTGTGTTCGTTTCACAAGTGAGGATTATAACCAATGTGAACAAATGGATGGTAGGTAGACTTTGGGACTAGAAGACACATATGTGCAAATAGAAATGTGTTCTCCTTCTACATTAGTGTGGGGGATGGAGAAGAATAAGTCTATCTTGGTGATTCCAAGACAACTACTATCCTAGAAAAAGAAAAAGTTCTTCTAAAGATCACATATGTGAAGACTTTACAGAACTATTAGGAAAGGTTGGGGTTAAAGTGTCATTCAAATATGATAAGATTGTTATGAAAAAGAATAATGTGTTTGTGGGAAAAGGGCTATTGTGATCAAGGTCTCTTTGTACTTAACATTTTAGAAGTTGTCAATAAATTTTCTTTGGGGTCTTCTACTTATATTGTTGATTCTTATGATATGTGACATACTAGATTAAAACGTGTAGACTCTCCGTGTATTATTTAATTGAAAAAACTAGGATTAATTAACATGCATGACAAGGCATAAAGGAAATGTGGTATATGTGTTGAATCTAAAATAACAATAAAAACATGTCATTATGTAAACTTCAAATTGAACTTCTTTAGGTTTAATCCATATCGATCTTATTGAATTAAAACAAATAATTCCTATAGGTGGTAAAAATTATTTTGTAAGCTTTATAAATTATTATTCTAGGTACACCAAATTTACATAATCAAACATAAGGATGAAGTGTTTACTATGTTTTTAACTTATAGGACAAAGTTAGAAAATCAATTAAATAGGAAAATTAAAAGGGTAAAATCAAATAGAGGTGGTGAATATGTTTTGTTTAATTATTACTATGTTAAAGAAGGTACTTTTTATGAAGTAACCCCACCATATTTATTTGAAATTAATGGAGTAGTTGAGAGAAAAAAATAGGACTATTAAAGAAATGATGAATGTTATGCTTATTAGTTTTAGTGCTCGTGATAATATTTGGGGTGAAACACTTCTTACATCGTGTTTTTACAAAATAGGATAGCACATAAGAAAACCGGTAAAACACCGTATGAGTTGTGAAAATGTTATCAACCTAATGTTCTACGAGTGTGGGGGTGTCTAACTAAAATGATGTTACTTGCTTCTAAGAAAAGTAAAATATGTTCTAAAACTATTGATTGTATCTTTGTAGGCTCTGTGGAAGATAGTGTTGCTTATGGGTTTCTTATTCTTAAAAGTGATGTATTGAACGTAATACTATAATAGAGGCGAAAAATGTTAAGTTATTTGAACACGTTTTTTCCTTAAATGTTAATAACACATCTAAACAACCTATATATATTGCCAACGATGCAATATATGAGGATTTAAGGAGAAGTGAAAGATAAAGAAAAGAAACTCCTTTAGAGATGACTTTTACACTTACCTTGTTGAAAATGATCCAACAAGTCTTTTAAAAGCTACTAGTCGTGAGCAAATATTGGGGCATGGCCATTGGGATTGAAATTGATTCAATTAAGAAAAATATAATTTGAACTTTAATAGAATTTCCTAAAGGATCAAAACTCATTGGTTGTAAGTGAATATTTAAGAAAAAGTATCATCCTAATGCATCCATAGAAATATATAAGGCCAAATTAGTAGCAAAAGATTTTACTTAAAAGTTCAACATATATTACTTTGATACGTTTGACACAATTACCAAATTTTCCTTTATTTGAGTGTTGTTAGCTCTAACATCTATCCATAAGTTAATTATTCAATAATGGAAGACAACTTTTTTGAATAAGGAATTAGAGGAAGAAATTTACATGACTCAACTTGAATGGTGTGTAGTTCTTAGTCAAGAGAACAAAGTATGCAAACTTTTAAAATATTTATATATACTAAAATGGGCTCCAAAGTATTGGTATGAAAAACTTGATAATGTTTTATATTTTGATGATTTTTTTACTAACGGTGTTGATACATATGTGTATACTAAATATAAAAATAGTGAATGTGTAATATGTTGATGACATTCTAATTTTTAGTACACGCAATGCTATAATTTCTTGAACAAAATTATTTCTTGGATCTAAGTTTGAAATGAAAGACATAGGTGAAGCAAATGTTATTAGAAAAGAGTCACAAGGAAGGGAGATAATATATTATTATTCCAAGAACAACATACTGAGAAACTTCTTAGGAAGTTTGACTATTATGACTTTAAAACTAGTAAGCACACCTTATGATGTTAACTATAAATTAAATAAAAATAAAAAGGAGAGTCTATTTCTCAACCTAAGTATGCTAAAATAATTAGAAACTTATGGAATTTAATGAGTTTTTCTAAATCAGATATTGCTTATACAGTGGTTAGATTGAGTAGATATACTCAATGTCATAATCAAGATAATTGAGATTCACTTGCAAGACTCATGAAGTACTCATGAGGTACAATGAATTATGCTATTGAATATAGTGAATTTCTCATCATACTAGAAAGGTATAATGATGCTAACTGGATCTCTAATTCAAACAAAATCGACTAGTGGTTACGTGTTTACAAACACACCTGTGGTGGTGCAATTAATGGAGATCAGCTAGACAAATAATTATTGCAAGATCAATAATGGAATCAAAGTTTGTTGTTCTTGAAATGGCTAGAAGTGAAATTGAGTGGTTTTAAAACTTCTTAGCTAATATTCCCCTAGGAATGAAGTCAACCCTATTTGTACTAATGTATTGTAATTTTTAATCAACAATAGCTACAACTAAAAACAAAAATTACATTGAAAAGATAAGACATATATAATTAAGACAAAATTTGATAAGGCAACTGCTAAAGAGTAGAACAATTTCCATTGATTATGTTAAGTTAGGACAGAGTTTAGTATATGCTTTGACAAAACCTTGGGGAGAAACACAATTCTAAAAACATTAAGGGGAATGAGATTAAAGCCACTTGCAAATAAACAAGTGATGGAAACCCACCTTTTGTAAGGAGATTTTATGAATAAAGTTTATATGGATAAAAATAAGTCATTTGTTAGTTTTGCTAGCATTAAATTTGATCGAAGATCAGATTTGTCCATTATTATGGTGTTTCATCATCGAGAGGTTAAATTTTGTAGTTAAAATTCTATATGGTATAAGGAAGTTTAACTTCTAACAAATTTTTTAATGATTTTCATATTCCTTATGGGGTAGTATACTTTATAATGTACACTTTGATGAAATCACTTGTATGAGTGTTGAGTGGGACTACTTGTACGAGATATTGACAAGATCTTTAGAATATTTATGAACATCGGACTCACGCATGATCTAGTAAGCTATGAATCTATGTGTGTTCGTGACAACGAATAAAAATCTTAGATTATTTTAATCCAAAGGCTCACATTTAAAGATAACAAATTTCCGCACTCATATTTTTCTCTCACTTTTCTATATAAATTTTCTTACACTCATCTCTTTCATCCACACTCATCTCATTTATTCACACTCATCTATTTTATTTACACTCATCTCCTTCATCTGTATTTATTTCCTTCAGCTACTACAAATACTTTTTTTTTTATAATTTTTTGTTGAAGACTAAGATATAGCATCATCCACACTAACTTAATCGATGCAACATTATATAAACTTTAAAATAAAAATATATTATTGTCGATTTGATAAACATTAAACTCTTTTTTATTAAAAATCAATTTAAAAATTAGAATAGATACTTCATAGTCGTCAAAGATTAATATTAATGAATTAACCTCCATAACTTTAAATTTTAGTGTAAAGAAAATCTAACACTATTTACTAATTAGGCCATATTTTGATATTAATACTGACTTTAATTAGCGTCAAATTTTGTTACTAACATTGATGTCAACTTTTTTTAATAACATTAACTTTTTACTAAGATTAAAAGAAAAATTTCGTGTAAATTTATATAGTTTTATAGAATGTTATTAAAAAAATTCAAAATTAATATTTATTGTACACGCTTTGTGATGACTTTTTTTGGCAAGTATACCAAGTCAATAAGTAATATAGAGAAATAAGTACAAGTGTCGAATCCACTGGGAATGGTATTAATTGAGCCTCAGCTAGTGGAGTAGCTTAAGCGAAAAACGTTTAAGGATTTGATGCAGAACAGATTGCAAACAGTAATGGGTTGTATAAAAATGAACAATAAACAGAGTATAAATGCAGAAATGAGGAAACTATCTTGGGATTGAACTCATTAACTCAACTGTTTGTATTGTTAACCATAAATCATTAATAACGCATGTTTATCCTATGACTTTGCACAAATAAGATTCATTCAACCCGATTCCTCGTGATTTGAAATTCATAGGTTTTCTTGCATAATACTGTTTTTCCCAGCTTTCATGGAGGGTGAACCCGCGTTAAGTACAGTTGTTTCACTCAACCATTACAATGTAACCTATCCCTGGTGTTGCATTGTAATGGGTACTCTCAATGCTTTCCAAACCTCAAAACTGCTTTCTAGTTAATTTCAAGATTTTTAATTCAAGAAACAGTTGCAGAAATGCTTCAAGCGTTAAACACACACAGATAATACATTCTGAATAACTCATGCATTATCAAGATGAACAACAAGAATACAAAGTGTGAGGAAATTACATTCAATCCCAAAATAGATGAAAGTTAGTTACACATGGCAGCCATGAATACAAGAGACATTCTTCTACAGGGCACTGTTATTCACTATAGCCGCCAGCCAGTTCGCTTTCCAGTGAAAACTCTTTCCTCTTTTATACCTCCTGCCAATTTTAGGTTTTTGTGCCATTCAAGACTTTAGTGACTTCTAGCTTAATCTGAATTTGACGCTTAAGCAATTTGTCACTAACAATACTCTTTTTCTCTCTTGTATTTCTTTCACAAATGTATTATCTTTCTTTTTCAGCTCATCTTCTCTGATTCCTCTCAATTCTTCTTGAAATCCTTTTCTTTATTAGGATCACAATACACTCTTCATTAATTACAAAACAAAATATGGACATTAAATGCTTGCTCTCAACATTAATTAAACACATTAAATCATCCAGAAATTATAATTGAAAGCACTGAAATATAGTCTTTATCACTTTGACATTAAGATTCTAATCAAATTAATTATATTATATGATTGCTTGACTTTATAAGAGGACAGAATGGATTACACCTCTTCAATTGTACTCATGAATGTAATTGTAAAAAAAAAAGGTTTTGAGACAAACCTCTCTAACATGTTTCGTGTGGAATAAATTATTTAACAATCTTTTAATTGATTTAAAACTTTTTTTTTATGAAAATCAGTTTATATTTACTTTGAATTAAAAAAAATCATAAAATTAATATAAAAACTAAATGGTAAAAGGTGTAACACCTGTAATGACATTTATTATATATATATATATATATATATATCAAATAATTAATATTTTTATTTACTGCTTATTGAATTAGTCTTAAATTTTTTAATTAGTTGATATTTTTTATTTTTAAAATAAATTAAAAAGTTATATAAAATTATAAAAGAATATATTAAAAAAATTAATTATTCTTTAAATCTATATAGTTTTACGTAATGTTGTTGATAAAAGAAATTTAAATATTATTTTACAAATTAATTATTTCATAATAAATTATCTTTTTTAATCTTAATTTGTAATTATCCTTATTAACATTAAATTAAGGGTATTTTTTATTATATAATTTAATTACTTTATTTTTCTATTACATCCAAGAAATTTAATACAAAAAAATTCACTTTCTTCCTTTTACTTGTGTTACTTTTCACTTTCTTTTTCTTTGCTTCTTTAACTTTTCTATTCTCATCTTAATAGGTCCGTGACACCTCATATTAATATGTCCGTGACACGTCATATTATTCCATCACTGGATTTGAGGTTCTTGGTACTGGAAATTAGGAGTGCTTGGGTTACAATTTGGTTTAGTTTTCTTTTCTTGTGAAAAACTCATCCAAAACAAATATAAAAGTTAAAATTAGGTAGGTTGAAAATAGTTTCATTTATAAAATTATTGAATTCTTTAATAAAAGAATATGATTTTTTTCATAATTAAAATGTTCTCGCAAATTTATTAATACATTATATAATCTTGTATAAAAAAAGTAATATAAATTTATTATAAGTATACTCCGGTCAAATTATAGAATAATTTTGATTTTCTCATCCAGAAGACGGTGAAGACGGTCAGAAAAGTTTTAAAGTAATCCTAATTGTTAATAAGATAAACTGATTTGGATTAATTTTATTTCTCCTGCGAAGATTTTAGTATTTTGGAATGTTTTACATTGGAAATTACATGGAGATAAAGATATTCAAGTTAAAGGTCTTTCTTTATGTATTACGTGCTCTTAGGAAGTAGGAAAAATCTTTTTCTCAATCTTTTCTTTGATTGTCACCTCCCAAATTTGGAATTATACCAAACAGATTTTTCCTGAGTTCTCTCCACTTTCTATTAATGATATTATTGATTTCTTAATGCTTGCGGGGAGTCCCTTAGTTAATCTTGTTAGGCTAACAACTATTACGTATTCTATTTGGATGATATGGAGGATGAGAAACCATGTTAGGTTTCAAGAAAACATTTCTCTCTACTCGACTATACAGACTGTTAAATGTTTCATCAGAATGACGGGTAATGTTTTCAGAAAACACTTGCGTAATAACATTGTTGACTTCTTTTATTTGAAGTTTTTTGATATCACCACGCGTTGTCAGAAAGAAATCTCTCCTATTCGGGTTATGTAGGAATTCCTTAATGTCAATTGGGTGAAAGTCAACATTGATGGTGCTGCTAGAGGGTGTTTGGGTTTTTCGGCATGTGCAGGTATTTTTCGTGGTAGCAAGGGTGAATATATCGATCGTTTCTCCTTTTACTTTTGGGTACAAAAGTCTTTATATGTTGAGGTTATGGGAGTCATTTTGGCTATTGAGCTTGTTTGGAGGAAAGGTTTCAGATGTCTTTAGCTTGAGTGTGACTCTTTGAGAGGGAGATGGAGAAAGTTTATAAAGTTATGTCAAGAAATTGAGTTCAAAGTTTCTCATATATTCCGTGAGAGGAAACCATTATGTTGACAAGCTGACTTCACTGGGTCTCGAGAATAAGTTAGATTTTAAATGGTATGTTGTTTTACCTGCTATTATTAAATTAGATTTTTTCATAATAGGTATCAACTCCTTCTGTTTCGTTTTGTTTAGCTTGATTGGAAAGTATTTGTCTTCTTTTCTTGCTATGCGTTTGGCCTAGTCCCTCATGATTTTGTATCTTTTATTTTTTTCTTTTAATTAAATGTTTCATGTCATGGTATATGATTGTTGATATTTGAGGTGTCAGTTTAGTTGAGATGTCAAAATTCACAGTGATGCCTAACATGAATTTTATAAAAAAAGAAATAAAAATAAAAATTATAGAATAATTTTGAAGAAAGTACTTATCAATAATTTATATAACATTATATTTAAATATAATAAGCGGATTCATTTTTAATACAAAATAAGAAAAAGTTGATCCATTATTAATTTTGTTTGTGATTTTTTTTAATGGTTTGATTTTCAACGCCTTTATCGCTGGAAGTGACCATGGAAAAAGAGGAAATGCAAAATTTCCCTACAATTGTTGTTGGAATTGGTTATTCAAGTTTGGCAAGTGATGGTGGGAGTCATAATTAAGCATGTAATATTATTGCTTTGAATATTAATACTATATTAGTTGGAACAATGTAGGTTTTACATTAGCAATGCAGTATTGCAGGGACGGTGTATTTGTTTCAGTGGACCACCACCTTATTTTAGCATAAGAAAAAAAATAAAGTAAAGCTTAGAAGAAGAAGAAAGTGAATGAATGTATCTATACGAAGTTACTTGCGAAAGGCACTGCGGTTTGGGGCAGCCAGTTATCTCCGAGCATGAAGTTAGAGACGGTAAAATTAGCAGCATCGGTGGCGTTAATGACGTGGTAACCAGGCCACGTGACTCTGTTGGCAGTGGTAGATCCAGGTCCAGTGTTATTAAACTCTGCATAATACAAAGTGTTCAAAGCAAAATCACCGTCCCATTCACGCCACCCAGCTGCATCGATTACACTGTCCATAAAACTCTGCATGTAAACCGTCCTTGAGTAATTTTTCCAAGGCCTTCCCAGATAAGTTTCAGCTGCGTCTATGTTCGCAGCCAAATCATCGGCTGCTCTAACCGTACAATTGTGGATAGAAATTCCGGTGTTTTGGTTGGGGTCGGTTCGCCCTTGTGCGGTTATGGCGTTGAACTGCCCATTCATTGGAAGACGAGGGTACAGGTTACAGTTTTGAAGCACCGTCGCCGCGTTTCCGAATATGAAATCCACCGTGCCGTAGATGTCGCATTCCCTGTAGAATTGTCGCAGGGAGTGCGCATAGAGCGTGTCTTGGTACCCCTCGAAACTGCAACTGTAAAACGTCGATAAATCTGCCCCGTTACGAAGTGCCACGGCTTGGTGCTTCTCTGCTCCAGCGGTGTTACGGATCGTCATGTTAACACCCACAAATCCCGTTCCAGTCACCGCTGCAACAAATGTGCATAATGTCATGATATCATTCATAATGCCTCATTTTTAGGTCAAAATCATAATGGCTAATGCCTTTTTTTTTTTTTTTTTTTTTTTTTTAAAAAAAAATGCTTTCCCTAAACTATAGTAAACGTAATCTAGTACGTACCAAAAGTTGCGGACTTGAAGGTTGTCCAGCCATCAACAACACTGCGATTCCCTGTAATAATTGTCTTGTTGATGCCATCTCCGACCATCATCAAGTACTTCTTTTTCTTATCAATGGACACGTTTTCCTCGTAAACACCTGCAGTGACGTAGATGAGGAAGTACCCCGATGTAGAGGAAGATTTGTTGGGCGCCGCCGCAATGGCGTCGTTCAAGGTGGTGAAGTTTCCGCTGCCATCTTTGCTGACAGTGACGATGTCCGTCACCTTCACCTCGTCACCCACATTCGCCTGAAGGAGCTTTCTCCGACTGACGGCCTCGTAGATGGCGCGCGTTCTGGTGGACATCTTGAGCGGTAAACGGCCGTTTCGAAAGGCGACGTGTTTGGCGGGAGGGTGAAAGTCGGTGACGTTAGCGTTGGTGGGGACCCAGCCCTTGGTGAAGAGCGCGAGAGAGACGGTGTAGAGCTTGGTGTCGTTGGAAAGCGGGAGGAAGAGTCCGTTGCTGACACGCCAAGCGGAGGCGGTGGCTTGGAGGCCTTCTAAGCAGGTTTGTTGGTTGGTTAGAATGGCGCTGAGAAGGGTTTGGATGTCGTCAGCTTGTGAAGTGGGAAGGAACCTGGTTGTTCTGTTCACCGTTTGGAAGGAACTGGAGAGAAAGTCCACGTTGAGTTCGGCGAGGGTTTGGCAGTCTTGGAGCGCGTGGATGGCGGAGGTTGAAAGAGAGGAGCGGCGTTGGAGGTATCTGTTAACCAAGTTCAAAAACTTGGTTGCCTGTGAAAGAGACTCTCCCACTGAGAACCGGCCATAGTCGTAAACGTTGGCGTGTTGGGGAGGGAGCACGGAACTGCAATAAGATGGGTCTGGGGTGGATTTGCATACGGTTTTGGGAGAGACAGAAGTGGTTGGAGGGGTGTCTGCGAAAACTAGGGAGAAGAGAAACAAGGGTAGGAGGAGGATGATAAATGTGGATGTTTTGGGGAGGGAATTACGTAATTTGTTGGCCATTGGAACTTGAGATGTTCTATAAGTGTTGGTTAGTTTGCAAGAACTGAGTGTGAGATGGAAATGGAGTTCAATCACTTGCAATTTATAGAGGAAAGGAGAAGGTTTTGTAAACAGAAAGATTCCGTGATGCGTTTACCTTTTACATGTATGTAAGTGTGAGACACATTGTTAGTGCTATTGCAGTGCAAAGTCGGAGACCATAGACCAGTCTTTGCAACTTGAAAAGTGGGAAAAGGAATATGATTGTCAAGTACATTTGCACCTATATCATCTCAAATGTTATTTTCGCACGTAGTATATATCTAACAAGGATTCGTAAAATCGTCCCACGTATACTGTTTGACATTTATATAAAAGAGAAAAGATTAATATATTTAACCATGAGAATCTATGATAATAATAGAAAAAGTTTTGAAATTAGGGTGTTCAAAAGTCATTTCTCTTTATTTTTCATTTTTCATTTATATCTCTTTGGACATCTTTATATTTCTCTTTTGATATATATTCGCTCGTTGCATCTTTAATATAGTACTGTTTTTCTTTTGCTTGTCTATTCTTTAAATGATATATATAGACACACACACATCCTAGTTAAAAAAAGTATATATACATCCTAGTCAAAGAAACTTATTCCTTCGTCAACGGAGTTGTCTTCAACCTAATCTCACACAAATCCAATTAAGTTTTACCAGGTGCTGTTATGCAAAAATATTGACTTTACAAGGTGAATGAATGATTCGGTTGTATGTACACTTTATAAATCAACCCTCTGAAATTGCGCCACTGTATTTCTCTTTCCAACTATATATACCATGGAGGAAGAGGGAAGTTCCAGAATTATTTTTAATTTAAATGAAGGGCGCGTTTTAATGGAGAAGAGTCTTTTTAAATCTGCGTCAAAATCTTCCAATTATGATGTTTAGAATTAATAAGTGTATGTTTGAATTTTAGTTTAAATTAAGTTAAATTGAAGTTTACTAAAGTTAAATGAAGTTTGAAATCAATTTTAATTTTAATTGGATCGGATAAAAAATGTTGAGACAATATTTAATGGAAATTAAAAGTTGGGGTGTTTTGAAAACACCTTCAATTTTAGTTAATGGATAGAAGTAGTTATATGTATTTTTTTGAAATTAAAAAAAATAAGTTATTATTTTCTTAAATAATTTTGTAATAATATTATTTTCCATAGGCAAAATTATTTCTTAATCTTTTAACCAGTTGTTAACATTCTCATCTATTTTTATTTTTATTATTATTATTATTATTATTATTATTATTATATATGCAAATAATTTTTACTCTTTAGAAATGTTAATGACACTCTCGAGCAAAAGTATGGGACTCGATAAATTTTAGTTAAATAGTAAAGAAAATTTGGAAGAATATGAAAAGTTACTAGCTAGTTGTTCTTTCTTAAACACTCTTTAGATAGTTCTCATATTTTTTAATCATATTACTGCTAATCATATATTATTTTCCTTTTTTCTTTTCCTATTTCTCATTTTTCTCCTATGGTGTAAAGGGTGTAAAAAAAAAAGATTAGAATGAATTGCTACCGATTCGTAGTTATTATAATAGAAAAAGGCCTTTTCTGGGTAGATATAAAGTATTGACGTGGGTAATATGGAATTGAAAATCTTTAAGATTTACGTGTATATATTTTCGAGAGTGTTTTAGTTTATGTTGGCGTAAATTAGGTGGATGGAAGGTTATTTAAATGAAGATACATAGATAATGTGGAAAACAAGTCAGAAGGGAAAGAAAGCGTTTGGTAAAGACTTGCCTATCTTTTGGTAACAAGGCATTTGGATTGGAATTATGCATGCTTTAGTCAATGATGCCTAACCACATGCATGACTCAACATGTATCATGCTTTAACATTGAAATTAGGCAATTCTGAATTCGAATGAGGAGGACACATTATTTGAGCAAACATTTGGACATTCGGTTTTTAAAATATTAGAAAACACTAATTATATGGTTACGAGTAGAATACATATTAGTTTACTGAGAAAATGCCTTTAACCCCCTCATTAAGGTCAAAAAGCTTCGATTATTTGTCGATGAAAAAGTAATCTTGTTGTTACACCATTAATCTCAAGACATAGTTACCATTGCCACCACTAAATGCCAATACACATGGAAGCCTATTAACAACAATATTAATTAAGTAACAATTTTAATGTAGTATCAACTGTTTTATTATGCTTATTATTATATATTTATTTTCTTATTTATTTCTCAATTAATATTAGGATGAGAGTGTTTGGTAGATATGTTTTTCTTTCTCATGAATCAAAAGAGACGAAAATACTTCAGTGTCTCAGACTCCAGACGGAGGAGGAATAAGACATTACTGGAATGGAAGAGTGGAAGTACTTGGTCTTGTGGAAGTTATATTATTTTTTTTTAAAAAATATTTTTTTCTCTTTTTCAAAAGATAAAGTGGTTTCAATACATAATTAATTCTCTACAACTAAAAGTACCTTTGTAAACAAATAAGAATGGGCCAAGGGATCACCACTAAAGTAGAAAATACTGTGAAGATTTAACCTCTACTAAAAATAGCACTAGAATAAAACAATCCATGAAGATTGGATCTCTATTAAAGATAACAAACCTAAAAATCTTTTTATACTGTAATTGTTGTTGGACTTATATAGGGTCAACATATTATCTAGAATAGAAATAAATTTAGCTTGTATTTAGGTCAAGTAGTATAAATGATTGAAGTTATATTTGATCCATGTAGTGTAAATAATTGGACCAAGATGCATATGTAGCCTAAATGAGATTTAATCCTAATTTGGAGATACTTCTAATTTATGTGAGGTCTTAAAATGATCATGCATCAGGGAGAAACTTCTCTCTAATTAGTCATCTAGTCATCTTAAATTTGTTAGAAATCAAATTTCAAATTTGGTGTAATCCTCACTTCAATTGCATGCTTCATCTTTGTTTCTTCCTTGAATGCTTGCAGTTTGTGATGTTTGAAATTAAATGCAGCAGAAATAAATTGTTTTGGAAGTGTGAGATGAATTAGGAAAATTAAATGCAGCAGAAATAAATTGTTTTGGAAGTATGAGATGAATTAGGAAGTGAAAAAAAAAAGTGAAGTTAGACCAACACTTTTAGAAGAAAACTAGAGAGAGTCTTGAATATTGAGACTAGTCTAGAGAAAGTTTCTAGAACAAGAAGAGGCTTGGACAACACTCCATATGTTTTTCCATTCAAAAGTGACAAATTGAGTTACATGAGGTACTTATTTATAATGCATGGAAGTTTAAGCCTCTCCAAGCAAGGATAAGCGAGAATCCTCTAGGATGACATGTGGTAAGTGGCATGAAAAACATATGGCGCCACTTAAGCTCCTAATTGTCACTACACCAACCCTTATACACGCCACATAGGCCTTAGAAAACTCTTTGCTTGTATCTATTAGGTTTAAGCTTACTTCCAAGATTCAAGAAAAACTAGTCTACTTTTTAGCCAAAATACAAAACTCAAAATTTAAATTCCTATGCTACTTTGTCCCAAAATAGAAGTCTAAAAACCTATTTTGTTTAGCCAAAAAACACTAGGTCCAAAATAATTCTACACTACTCTATCCGATCTACTTTTACAATTAAAGGTCTTGTACTCTTGAAACACCAAATTTTCTAAAGTGATTTTCTTCAATTTTTAAACTTAGGCCCAAAATTTTCTTTGAAGACCCAAATAAGTCCACTTATACTCAAATTCTTGCTTAAGTTGTAGCTTAGTAACTACTTTATTCTTATCTGTAGTCTTGGAAATAAGTGTACATCAGTGTTCTAAACTTTTTACACATTAAGCACATCAAAAATATTTTCCATGATAGAGAAATATCTCTTTCACATTCAATTTGTACATTTACTACTTTTAAATCATATATGAGATTGTGTAATTTTATTTTAAATATCTTCTTCCATGAATCATGTTTAGATAACAATTTCCTTTAAAACCTTCTACAAGGAATTCATCTTCTCTTCCTCCTATACACTTCTTTATTCTTATTTATTCTTCAGTATTCAATTCTTAAAACCATACCACCAATTTATCACAAACTCTCTTAAAAACTAAAAATAAAGTTTTTTTCTTAAAATATAATAAACTAAATATGTACTTAAACCATAAAAGAAATATAAAAATGTGAATATTATAACTTTTTGAAGATTATTTAAATTTGAAAATGATAATTTTCCAATGTATCAATTAATAGATCTTTAAAAGAAACACCTTATCAATTAATTCGCACCGTAAGGTTCCTAGATTTTGTGTATAAAAACTATATTTTTTTTTTTATATTTTCATTACTATTTATTATTAAACATTTTTATATAAATAAAACTGTTTTAAAATATATAATAAAACGTTAAATATATAAAGGCAATCTTTTAATATAGTTTTTAATTTTTAGTTTTTTGAATTTACATATTGAAGAAAAGCTTTTTCATATATATATATATATATATATATATACACACACACAACACTCAACATTTATACACTGTTTTTTTCAATAAATAGAATTTAATTATTCATTAACTAATGTTTAATGTGATATAATGTTCACCTTTATCCAATTGCTTCAAGGTGGTTACCGATCCACTTGAGTTACCTGTTGGATTTTTCTGGGATAAATTGGTATATGAAAAGCTTTTTGCAGTTGAAAATCTTTAACATCAGAATTCACTTTTCAATTATATTGGATGCTAATTTATGTTATGGATTTTTTTTTATCATTGAGGGATCCCGAACATTTTTTTTGTTAAGAAGTCATGTACAAATTAGTGCAACAAGATTTAAACTATAAATCAAATTTCAATTATCTTAAAAGTAAACAATTATAATAGTCTATTACTATATTAATTAAAAAAAATTATGAGTGTGTTGCAGCTAAAAGCTCTAAACCGAACACTGTTTTTCGTGTTATGTATTATTTTTTTTTTATCAGTAAAAGGAATGAAATTAATCTGAAACATAAAAAACGGGTTCTAAAAAAAGTCTACAGAAGTTGATAGATATGTTAAACATATACATTCACAAGGTTAAAACCTTCAAATTCCATACTACTCTTAAAAAGATACAACACATAATAATAGCATTACAAATTATTATAAAGCACACTCAACCAACATCAAACACCCAGCTAAGTTCTAAACCATCCTATATTGTACTAAGAACAAACCTATTGGAGACACATATACCAACCTTATATAACTCCAGCCATATCATTCATTTTTCCCCTGCCTAAACAAAACTTCACTATGTTTTAGCTGTTTCAGCATGTAAAAAAAAAGCATTATACTTATGTGTTGTCTCATTACTAACACCTTCATGTTATTTAGCCTGACTTTTGATTCACCAATATGATGCAAGACTTTAAATTTATAATATCAATCCAAACATAACTCAACTGATTCATCCTTTCTTTACAGTTAAATTAAAAAATTATGTTATTCAATCTTGTCCATTCTTTAAGTTGTAACGCCATTAATTATCACTACAAAAAAATATTTGAATAGCGTTTAATTTTCAGTATGGGCCAAAAATCTACACAAAAAGTATCAGTCAAAGCAGGAGTTGTTGAATCAAAATTAAAGTCTTGGTTTGACCCACACAACAATAGTTACAACACTTTCTTTTAAAAAAAATTTGCGTCTGATGCAACCTTAAAAAAAGATTTTTTTTTTTCAATTGTCTTGTGTTTGTGTGTTGTTGAAAAAAATATTAAGAATATAGTTGAAATTAAATTGAATTTAAAAAATAAAGTTTAAAAAATATAACATTGAAATAAGAGTATTATTATTAAATTAGGAAAATATAAAAATAATGAAATACTGTAAGAAACATAAGATAAGTGTAAGTTTGATGATAAAATAATAAGTTTAAAGGTAATTATGAAATTTGTTGTTAAATAATTATAAAAAATTATGAATTTAATTATATATATTAAATTTTGTTTAGTATTTTATAATATTATTAATACAAAAGAAAAATATGAAAATATTAAAAGGATTACAATAAGATCAAAGTAATGTAACAAATAAATAAGCATAAGATACTCTTCACTTTGCATAACATCATAAGATACTCTTTACTTGAAATGGGTGCAAAACAACATAAGATACTCTTCACTTGAAATGGTGGTGTAGAGCAACTTAAGAGTTGATTTGAAATGGATGCAGAGTAGTCAAAATGTCTTAATTAGGTAGCATAACACACTTTTCATTTTTAAAAAGGGTTAGAAAGGAATAAACATGCACGTCAGCAGCAGAAAAAACAATTTTTTTTTAATTTTAATTATGTTAATTTTAATTATGTTAATTTTAATTGGTTGATGTTACACAGACAATTCATATTTAAAGTTAAGAATTTAATTGCATTCATTGTGAATAAAATGGTTTCTACATATACATTCACTAAAATAGGTGAATAATTTCATACAATTTTTTTATTTTAAAGTGGATTAAATTTGTAGATAAAAAATTATGTAAAAAATTGTTTAAAAATGTATGAAATTTTTTTAGACTATGAATGAATTTATAAAGAATTCAAAGTAGTTGCATTAGTATTGTGAGAACAATGAAAAAGAAAATGCAACAATAATAAATGATTGTTGTCCTCCATTGATGGTATATATGTTATATATTATGGCTATTACATGTGATTATGTAAATATGTTTGATTATGGTAAAATATTGATTATTATATGACATAGTTAATTATAAGATGTTTTATAAAATAATTCATAGTACCTAATTACTAATAGAAGCAATTCAAAGTAATTTTTTTAATATATTATTATAATTAATATAATAATAAGTAATAATATATATTGGCAAATACTTGAATTAACTAAACATTTTAAAAATTTCAGTTTAAAATTTCAAAAATAGGAAGACCAAAAAATTTATAATAATCATGTTTGTATATTGTATTATAATTTTATTATAATATAAAGTTATTTATCGGATATAATGAATAAAGTTAAATAAAGTTTTTAACTAATTTTTAAACAAAAAAATTGCCTTAAAATACCTTAAAATTTTTTGAAGGAAAATCTATCATTTTAGTGTTTTTATTCTAAAGTTTTAGTAAATTTTTTAACTAATTTTTAAAGTAAAAATTAACCTTAAACTAAAATACCTTAAAAATTTATCAAATAACATTATTAAATTTTTGTTTTACCACAAGTTCTTCCATAAAAAAAATTTTTATATAAAAATAGTTAAAAAAAATTCTTCAATAAACAATATTTCTTGAACATATTATTTTTCATAAATAAACTAAATCCTAAATCCTAAATAATGACATTTCTGTTTGACTTATCAAATGAAATAACATTTTTTTTCTTCTCAATTACTATATATCCTCAATTACTTATCAAACGAAAACTTGACATATTATTTGTTATATTTGATTATATCTCTTTTATGTGAGTCATGAAGTCGAGTCCTTTTTTCTTAGGATGACTGCTTCTCTTTTCTTCCATTTTAAAATAAAATATTTTTAAAATAAATAAATTCTAAAATTATAATATTTGAAAACAAATTTAAAAAATTAAATCTAATAGATAAATTATTTGTTAGAACAATAGAAGGAGGGCAGAAGGAGGAGTGTCTCTGTTTATTAAAAATGGATAATTAAAAACAATTAATAAAATCCTAGAAGGATTTCTGCAGCAGCGTGCTGTGGGAGGTTCAGTTGCGAGACGCTGTCCCACGAGGCACTGTTGCATAAGTCGTCGCCGCGAGAGGTGCAAGCGAAAGAGGCGTTGCCACTGTCAGGTGTACCACGACAAGAAGACCGTATCGCGTCACAGGAAGCCTTTAGGTTAAACCTAAATCGCTTTCCTCTTCTGTTTCACAGTTCAGTTCTTTTCTTCTTCGTATTTGGTTTCTTCTCCCTATTGTATCCGCCAGTTCACTTTCCTCTCGCAGCGACGACTTATGCGACAGCACCTCACAGCTGAACCTCTCATGGCACGCTACTGCGGAAACCCTTCTAGGGTTTTATTAATCATTTTAAATTTGCTAAAAACCAAATTTCAAAGTTGGTGTAAGTCATCTAGGGTTAGCATTCCTAACGAAGAAACAAATTATCAGAATCATAATCATTTAGTTTTTCATATACTTAATTTTATGATTGAAAACAAATGATAGTGTAATGTTTATAAGTTTGAAGTTTACAAACTTTGTTGTTTACATAGTTTTATTGAAGTTGTAAACCATTTTATTCCGTTATGAATATTACATTCAATTATAAATATCATTATTTTAAATTCTTTGCTTTTTATGATTTATTTAGTTGTTTCATAAATTTAATTAATAAAGGTAAAACTCATTTAAAAAATATAATAGATGAAATTAACAGAGGCTCATATCCTTCTAGGGATTAATAAAAATCGTCAGTAATCCGTTAGCGACACTAGATTTGCGACACTAGATCTATCACAAGAAAGCTAAATTGTAGTAACCGTTAGAAACGCCAAATATAACCCTCGTTAAATACAATTTTTTTTATAGTGTGAATTTTTTAATTAGTGAGAGATCCCGATTTCTTTTTTTCTTTTTTTGGTTAAAAATCCATATACAAATAAGTGGAACAAGATTTAAACCATAAATCAAATTTCAACTATTTTAAAAATAATCAATTGTAATCATATTATTATCTTGAACAAAAAAATTGTGAGTGTGTTTCATCCAAAAGCTCTAAAGTAGACATAGAAGAAAATTGTGAGTGTGTTTCATCCAAAAGCTCTAAAGTAGACATAGAAGATTGCTTTTAGTATTATTTATTAACCTTTTATCAGTAAAAAGTATCAAATTAATATGAAACATAAAAAATGTGTTTCAATCTTTAAAAAAATGTCTACAAAGGTTGGTAGGTATGTCAAACATATACACACAAAAGGTTAAAACCTTCACATCCCATACCACTCTTAAAAAGATACATGTACTATCCAAATCTAGATTTGACATGTTAGCTGATTGAAAAGTCCTCAGACCATACTCACTACTACTTGTGACGACTGTGATACATATTTGGCTAAATTTGACTATTGTTTTGCTACTTCTATTATATGCTTCCATTGAGTTTGAGCCATTGTTGTTACCTTCCACTCCCAATTTTATCTTCTTATATGATAAGTTTTCCTCTAAAACAGACTTGCATATCATACCTCAATTTGAGTCTTGTTCTTTTAGTTACTTTATTATTGCTTTGTAGATCGCATTCCTTATATATTCGACATGTATCTCCACACTTCAAATCTTGTAATGTTTGTTTTTCAACTCCCTTTTCTTTCTATGTTGAAAATTTGTTTCCTCATACAACTCTTTGGTGACCACTGTTTCAACAAGACCTGCACCAAGCTTTTACAACTACCAACTTGGTCCTTTCAGACCACAATAGTTTACATAAATTTAAACCATCATGTGCATTCACTTGGACCTTATATTTGTTCTTTTATATGATACATAAGTCAAGTTGCAGATATTGTTCTTTAAAACTTCTAGTTCGTTTCAACTCTATTTCTCTAATCCCCTATTATCCCCTTCCTTACTTTGCTAAGTCAAAGTTTTAATGCACATTAATGGACATTGATACCATTCTTGATAAGAAAAGAAAAACAATGCTTGCATACTTATGTCTTATCCAAGCCAATGCCCTTAGTTGAGCAATGCTAAAAACTTCCTCTGTCTGTAATTTCACTCCAAAATATAATTTTGTTTCTTTCTTTCCAAATGCTCTATATAATGACAATTCAAACACATTTCCATATTTTGTTAACCTTTCCATTTAATTACAAAGAGTGGAACTATTGAAAATGATTTTTAGCCTGATTATGGTTTACCATGATCACCCCTATCCATCTATTTTGTTCCAAGCTTTATTGATCATTGTGCAAGAAAAGAATAAATGACACATTGAGTCTTCTTATCAGAAAACACATGTGTTGTGAAAAAATATTTCCCTATTAGTAAACTTGTCCTTTGTTGCCACTTTATTCAATAGTCTCTAAGCTAGGGATTGAGTAGATGGTAAGACTTTTACCTTTCAAAACATTTCAAACATCTCTAAATTTTCTCCCATACTACTATTGAACACATTCCTCATCTTTCAAGCACCATCCATCCATTATATCCTTTTTCATATTTATTTGGGTTACTTATTACATGAATTCTTTAATATGATTTGTTTCTCATTCAAACCCTCGCCTTCTCCATTTAAATCCCCATTCCCATTCATTTTTTGTTTCACCTTCCTAATTTCTACTATTGTTGACTTTTTATGTATTGTATTTACATATACCCTTAGATATCTATACATTAATGCATGTTCTCCAACCCATCTATTCTTCAAAAACATGATTTTTCTCCTTAATCTCACTTTTCATTCAACATGTTAACAAACTAGTTGTCCCTTCACTCCCCTCACACACTTTTCTTAAATCTCTTCACCATCACGACTCTTTTTTAGGGCTACCTTTCAAACTCATATTCTTTCATGTTTCATACTTGATTCTAGAGTCTCCTTCCAATAGGCATCTCTTCTCAGTTTTAAGCTGCCACTTACACTTTATAGTAGTGTCTCATCAAAAAGCTTTATATCCATAATCCCTAGTTCTCATTTCTTTATGGATTTACATATATTTTTCTCATTTCACCCATGCAATTTTCCTCCCTTCTCCTCTCTATCCTTACAAAAAATTTCTTTGCATTTTCCTTATTTCATAGCAAACACTTATGGTGCTTTTAAAAATGATAGATAATATAGAGGGAATGTTATTATTATCAATTTTATTAAGGCTATTTTCCGTAAAAACTAAAATATCTTCCTTTCTATCTAGTTAGTCTCTTTTGAATATTTAGTAACACTTGCTACTAAAATGACTTCTTCGTTGGGTTAGTCCTTATAGTAAGTCCTAAATACTTAAATGGTACTTTCATAATAGTAGCTTAGTATTTATGGAAGTTAACCTTTATCCCCAACACCAATTCAAAATATCTCAAAATACTTTTAATGACAAGAATATTTTGATTTTTAGGTTCATATAAAAATAAGTTATCATCTGCAAATTCAAATTGTAATACAGTAATCAATACCTCATTAGTTCCTACCCTTACCTCTTCAATCATGTTTTTCCTTACAGCCTGTTTGAATAACCAGGTTAGATCCTCAACAGCAATTAGAAAAAAAAAAAATGGGGCCAAAGGATCGCCTGCCTTTAGCAAAAGGATCTCCCTGCCTCAATCCTTTACTTGGTGAAAATTCTGCCTCAATCCTTTACTTGGTGAAAATTCTTTAATAGGGTTCTCATTGACTAAGATCACAATTATAGGTATTTCCACACATCTTTTTCATCTATCCTATTCACTTCTTACTAAATCTCAATCTATTCATCATATCCCATGGATAATTCAATCTAATAAAATCATATGTCTTTTCAAAATCAACCTTAACTATTACACATAGCTTTGTGTTTTCTTATATCTAGCTTCCTTCATTAACTCATTTGCAACTAGCACACTATCCATCAACTCTCCCCTTCAATGAAAACAAACTGAGCTCATCTATGCTAAACGCTTTTCTTCCAAGCGTTTAGCATACGTGTATATTTATAATACACGAACTTCAAAGTATTATTTAAACTAGAACAATCATATGCTAACCCATCCACTCACCCTCAATGCTAAACACATGAAATTTAAATGTAGAATTAATCAAATATACAAATACAAGTAATGTTTTCAATAATTGTATTTGTCTATAAAAGAAATCATTTATCTGCCACAAAGATCACCTAGGTGATACCTGGAAATCTTATTGAGAAATACATACACATAAGAAAAATAGATATTGAACAACTTTTTAGTTTACTATATCAACCCACCTAAGTATGGAACACCAGTTCGAGGAATCCAATTATCACAACCCACTTAAGTATGGGACACCAGTTCGAGGAATCCAATTATCACAACCCACTTAAGTATGGGACACCAGTTTGAGGAATCCAATTATCACCACTCAAGAAGTTAGACACGGTGAAAATGGCTGCATCTGTGGCATTGATAACGTGATATCCGGGCCAGGTCACTCGGTTGGTAGTGTTAGAACCAGGTCCTGTGTTATTATATTCTGCATAGTACAAGGTACTTAGTGCAAAATCACCACTCCATTCATGCCAACCAGCAGGGTTTACCAAACTGTCCATAAAGGACTGTATAATAACTGTCCTTGAATAATTCTTCCATGGTCTCCCAAGGTAGGTTTGCACGGTGCCAACTTGTGGAGCCAAATCATCAGCAGCTTTGATAGTGGCATTCTGTATGGAAGTTCCCGTGTTTTGATTTGGATCAGTTCTTCCTTGAGCTGTGATCGTGTTGAATTGTCCATGAAGAGGGAGACGAGAATAGATATTGCAGTTTTGCAGAACAACCGCAGCATTGCCAAATATGTAGTCAACGGTGCCATATATGTCACATTCTCGGTAAAATTGCCTCATAGAATGTGTATACAATGTATCTTGATACCCTTCAAAGCTGCAGCTATAGAAAGTGGACATATCTGCTCCACTTCTTAGTGCCACTGCTTGGCCTTTGCTTGGTCCAGCAGTGTTACGGAAGGTTATGTTTACCGCTACAAACCCTTCAGCAACCACAGCTGCAAATCCACATTAAGCATGTCATTAAAGGTAGGCACGTGATAAAAACAAGAAAACGTTTATTGGAGATTCACGAAGTCATCAATTATGTTATATAAATGTGTGTGCAAATTTATTTTTGCTTACCTACTGTTGCTGAGTTGAATGTTGTAAAATTATCTCCAACACTGTGATTGCCCGTGATGATTGTCTGATTGATTCCATCTCCAACAAGCATCAAATACTTCTTGTTTTTGGCAATGGATAAATATTCCTGATAAACTCCCTCAGTGATAAAAACAATGAAGTAGCCATCATCAACAACTGTGTTGTTTGGTGCAGCATTAATTGCATCGTTGATAGTGGTAAAGTTTCCGCTTCCATCTTGACTAACAACCACAATGTCACTAACCACAACACTTCCGCCATTATCTGTGCTTAGTAGTTTCCTCCCATGGTGTCTAGCAGAGTCATAAATAGCACGAACTCGATCTGACATGATCAATGGCAAGCGACCATTTTTGAAATTCAAATGCCTTCCATTTTGTGGCCAGGATGTGATGATTTTCTTCTCAGGTACCCACCCCTTTAGAAACAAAGCCAATGTAACGCTCTGAAGCTTCAAATCATCAGAGAGAGACGACAACAGGCCATTCTTCACTCTTGCATCTGAAGTTATACTCTGTAGACCTTCTAAACATGTTTGTTGGTTAGTCAAAACGGCACTGAGATAGGTTTCAAAATCTTCAGCTTGAGAAGTGGGAAGAACACTTCTAGCTTGGCTTGTAGTGGCGTAAATGTTTGATAAGTATTCAAAGTTTTGCTCAGCAAGGTATCGACAGTCTTCAATAGCACCAATAGTGTATTGAGACAAAGACGAGCTACCTTGAAGATACGAATCCACCAAGCTATAAAACTTACGGGTCTGGGACAAGGACTGTTGAAAAGAAATGACACCATAGTCGAAGACGTTGCCGTTTTGATTGGCAAGCACAGTTTTGCTACAATAAGTAGGGTCTACGGTGGAGCCGCAAATGGTTTCGGGAGGAACGATGGAGGATGAACTGGTATCTGCGATGGAGAATGATGCCAAGACAGAGAAGGAAATCACGTAGGAAAGAGAGAATACAAGGACAGAAATGTTCTTAAGAGCCATTGGTTTTTTGGTTTTTTGAATGAAGGATTTAGGGTTTTATACTTGTTGGAAGTCAACTAAAAGAGTTTATGTTAATCCTTTTGAAGTTGTTGTCATGGTTACCACGAACATAGTCAACACAGTTCCAACCTACCATTTAAAATCTTTTTTATGGAAGCTTAATTAGGAAGCATGCATTAAGCTTAATTACTGTAAACGTGCATGCATGGAAATATTCCTTGGGATTATATTTATTCATATACATTGCTATTTGGACATGGTTTACTTGGGACATGGTTTATTTGACACCTGAGGGACATTGTCAAACTTGAGTTTGTCAACTGAGTGGTTGGATTCCAGCTTTTGTAAGACACAAAAATAGAGAATAGAAGATAATAACAAAAAATGTGGATGCTCATTGAGAAATACACACTGACAATCACAAGTAAGCGATTGAACGACCGTTATTCTCTCAAATAATTTTTCACCAGTACTAGCACACTCAAATATTTTTTTTTTTTCTTTTATGGGGGAACATTTTTAACATTTTTCTATGAATATGTTATAAAACACATGACCGATGGTCGGAGGCGCGACGGTTATGTCCGCGATAAGAAAAAACAGCCTCTTTTTTTTTTTAACTCAAATCTCATAGAAAAAATTATTTGTCAAAGTTAATAAGTTTTAAGAAATAATTAAAACAAAATTAAAGTTAATTTGAAAAAAAGAAGAAATTTAGAGATCAATTAAAATAAAGTTAGAAATATCCATTTGTAGATTCGGTAAAATTTAATCCAATAAGACAAATAAAAAATTTAGGGACATGAGGAAAGTTTGGAGTTTGAATATTCTTTTGGGAGAGTTTAAGTCTATTTCAATTGTTTAGCTAAAGTTGGGTACTCGAAGGATAATACGTTTTTTATATTTGGAAATCTGGAATACAGTTTTCAAAGAATAAAGTTGGAATTTCAGTTCATATGGAATTGCAGTTTCAAATTATTGGGTGCAGAATGCAATTCCAATCTGAAATCAACCCAAAATTCAATACCTTTTATTTTTAATGATTATTACCAAGTCTAATTCAACCTAAAATTCTAATACTTTTTTTTGTCTTCTATTGGTTATCATCCAACCATATTTAATTTAAAATTCAATTTTTTTATTCCACTAGCTAGACATTGTTAAATGGTTTGGATAAATTGTTTTTATGTAAATTAATGCTTAAAATGGAGGCTATATAGAGATATTTTAAAATACAAATTTGTGCCGAGACCTGGATAGATAGACTCATCCCCACACCCAACTAACAGGCATCAACACCACTTCATTGCTATCAAATAGAGGATATAATGATTCTAAAATGCAAAAAAAAAAAAAAAAAAAAAAAAAAAAAAAATACAAAAAAAAAAAAAAAAAAAAAAAAAAAAAAAAAAAAACACTTATAAGTGTAATTAGTACGTCCAATAATCAATTGTATGGTCACATATATCATTTTGATATAAAACATATGCAAATATTATGCACAAGTAATTCTTTTTTTTTTCTTGTCTTATTACATTACATTTAACTTCGGCACTCCAAAATTTATTGTACAAAAATAATTGCATAAATTCATCGAATTATATATCGAAATGTTAAAAACATAATTATATCAAAAAACATTCAATTTTTGAAGGACGAAGAAAAAACTTAATACCTAGGAATCATGTCAAAAAAACTCAATGTGTACAATATATATATATAGTTCCATTTATCCCAATAACATTATGTTATTAAAGTTGAACTAATAGATAAGAAAACAACCCATTTTACATTTTGAGGGGTCAGAACTAAGTGAATTTTGGGACAAAAAAGAAAATTGGATTTGATCTATTGTAGAAAAAGGGAAACTAATGAAGAATGCTTTTGTTTCACTGGTGGGAAAGAACATCTTAATCCCCATCGTAAGACTCGTCCAACATGGAGTATTAATCTATTAAAATTTGGGAGAAAAGTTTGGAGAAACCTTCATTAAAAGATATAACGTTGGGCCAAATAATCGTATGGACTATAAAAGTAACAGATATATTAGCCCACAAATCGAGAAGCTGTGAAGGAGTGATTCTTCCTGCACCTCCATCTGCACCTCTATAATTTAAAAATATTCCTATTTTAGCCTTGAGGAAAAGACGAAAACAGCCTTCATTCATGGTAACTGTCTTTCATTTTTTTTCCACTTTACGGGTTGCACAAATCGCAATACAATTAAAAAATAAACACATTGCGGGTTGTACAACCCGCAATTATATTTTCTGCACCTTTTACATTGCGGGTTGTACAACTCGCAATATAAAACTTTTTTTAAATACATTGCGGGTTCTACATCCCGCAATACAAATTTTTTTGTATTGCGGGATGTAGAACCCGCAATGTATTTAAAAAAAAATTTATGTTGTGGGTTGTAGAACCCGCAATGTATTTAAAAGAAATTTTATGTTGCGAATGGTACAACCTACTGCTGTGTAGTGGTGGTTATTATCTTAGTTTTACACTTAAGGCTCGATCCTGGGCACCAACACTTCATGTTTTTGTTTTGCTAATGTAAAAGGTGCAGAAAATACCCGCAATGTGTTTATTTTCTTATTGTATTGCCCGCAAAGTGGAAAAAAAATGAGTGATAGTTGCCATAAATGAAGGCTATTTTCGTCTTTTCCTCATGGCTAAAATGGGAATATTTTTAAATTATGGAGGTGCAGGAAGTCACCGTGGAGGTGCAGGAAGAATCACTCGCTGTGAAGTTCTTCAGCATGTGCCACAGGTGTATGGGACTGACCACTATTTTGCACGCTTTGGGTAAGTACAGTCGCATGCACAGCAAAAGTTCCGCTCCTCTCAGTAATCATCAATTCATCCCCGACAACAATTTTGGTCCACAAGTTTTAAACACACTACTTTTATTTGACTATAGTCACAACTCATCAAGTGCACATTTCAAGTTAATTTAGTAAATTTTTGTGTAAAGTTGGCCCTGTCAAAAGAACTCTTTCCTACAAGCAGGTGTTTTGTAATTCAAGCTTCAGAGGTTGATGTAGGAGCCAAATGATAAAGGGTCTCACGCATAATAACACGTTGCATAAGCATGAGGTCCATGTCACATTAAAAAAGGTCCAGTTTCACACTGTCAACGTGAGACACCCCACTCCATCTTACAAGCTATAACCACTATATATCCACAGCATGCACCCTCCTAGATGCACACACAAACTAATTAAGTCACCATGAAGAACCTCACACTTGCATTCATTCTCACTGTGATTTCTGCATTACTCTTCTTAGCAACTCATTTCACTGACACCCCAACAAGAGCCACACAAAAACACCTCCATTTCCAAAAGCACATACAAGTAGCCCAATCCACGTGCCAAGGAACACTCTACCCCGACCTATGTGTCTCAACCCTTGCCACATTCCCAGATCTTACCTCAAAATCTGTCCCACAAGTCATTTCTTCCGTGGTCAACCATACCATGTACGAGGTCAAATCATCCTTCTACAACTGCAGCAGCCTCAAAAAGAAGATCAGAAATCTCCACCCACTCGATCAGAGGGCCCTCGACGACTGTCTCAAACTGTTCCAAGACACCAACGTCGAGCTCAAAACCACCATCGACGATCTCTCCAAGACCACCATAGGCTCCAAGCGCCACCATGACTTGCAGACTCTGCTCAGCGGAGCAATGACCAACTTGTACACGTGCCTCGACGGCTTTGCTTACAGCAAAGGGCGTGTGAGAGTGAGAGACAGAATCGAGAAGAAGTTGCTTGAGATATCACATCACATGAGCAACTCCTTGGCCATGCTGAAGAAAGTTCCTCGAGTGAAGACAACAGCTTCCACATCCGAGGTGTTCCCCGAATATGGAAACATGAAAAAGGGTTTCCCCTCGTGGGTATCCCCCAAAGACCGAAAGCTTCTCCAAGCGTCTGTCAATGAAACCAAGTTCGATCTCGTCGTTGCCAAAGATGGCACTGGCAATTTCACCACTATAGGGGAAGCACTAGCTGTGGCTCCCAACTCCAGCACAACCAGGTACGTAACATAAAGTTTCTTTTTTACGTGAAAAATAAGAAAAAGAAACATTAATAATGAAATTGACTTATCACGACTAATAAAAATTTTGAGATTTTTAAAAAATCAGTGTATAATTTTGCAAGTAACAATGTTACTTTAAATGTTGACTTTTATGTATGATTATATGATAATTAGATTTAGATATGTTTATTCTCACATAAGAATGAACACAGTATAATTGTAGCTGTGTTGTTAAATGTGTGTGATAACAGGTTTGTGATACACATAAAGGCGGGGGCATATTTCGAGAATGTGGAAGTGATGAGGAAGCAGACGAATCTGATGTTTGTTGGAGACGGCATAGGGAAGACAGTAGTGAAAGCCAGTAGGAACGTTGTGGACGGGTGGACAACTTTTCAATCAGCTACTGTTGGTATGTCTTCTTCTTCCTTCTGTTAATATTTTGGATTAATGAGTTCACTTACTTCTGCTTAATTGGTTTGATATTCCACCTTAATATGAAAGAAAAAGAAAAGAAAAACTAGGGGAGGCTATAATCACTGTGGTCACGTGTGAGATGAGATTTAATCAGTACTTTTGTGACTTATTAAAGTTTGATAAATGATATACTGTGTTGGCCGTGGTGACTGATATGTCAAAGACAAAGAAAAAATCATTAGAAAAGGTTAGAAGAAGACAAACAAAATGGCAATTTGATGATGAACCCACATGTTAATTTAAAAATTAATTTGGTAGGTGAATTTGCAGTTAAAATACATAAAAGGAAAATCATTTAAAATGGTTTGCCCAGACACCGACTGGTTGGGTTTGTGAAGGCACAGTGGTGCAGTTCCTGCATGCATTGAATTGAAAAATAGCGTTGCAGAGGAAGTAATCAGAGGCTAATGCATTTTCTGATGTGCTCTGCTGTCCTTAAAAAATTCAGATATCACAGACTAGTGTCGGTTATTTAACAAATGCTTATTAATATTAGGACAAGATGTAATATAGATTCATGTCATGGTACTAGCAAAATGGCTCTTTTGTTGTAGTACACCAACTTGGTTTTGAATGTTTGAAATAGAAGCATGGAAATTTGAAAAGATAAAAAGGCCTTGCCTCTTGAAATATTGGAAGAATCGGCTTTCCCGTGATTGAACATAATGCTGAAAAAGGATAGGTGATGGGTCCATGTGTATTTATACTGGCTTTCTTTGATTCAATTATGAGCATATTATAATGCAAATTCTTTTATATATGTATAGTGACTTTTATAATTAATTAATATGCTGGCTAGCTACATTCTAAAATGCTTGTTTTTCTTTGTCATCACTTTCCGTGAGTTATTCCTTTTCTGGGAATAACTTTAGAAGACTCAAAATTTGTGTTTTTCAGTGTTCCTATCTAGTCTTCGATTACATTGCAATATATCCAGTATTATCAGTTGGACTTCGTCAGAAAATGCATCTCAATGAAGTCACATTAGCAAATCTGTATTTTAAATAAATCATTTCTTTTATTTCTCATGAAAGTTGGCAGTGATAAACCTTGATTTGGAATCTCCTGCACTAATGCTTGTAAATAAATCCAATGACAGCTATTTTTACAGGCATCCATTCTTTTAAATACCTTACAACAGTTATCATTCCTCTTTGTTTCTCTCTTTCTATCATATCATAGCACTTAATTTATATTCTTTTTCCCTAGGTATTATTTGGATATCATTTAATATCGTTTTTTCAATTAGAACTGCTTTATAAGACAAAAATACAATACGTGAAGGCAGGACTTTGGGTTAACATCTAATTATTTTAATTTATATTTTCCGAAAAGTAGAGTAAGCAACACTCTTGGGTCAAACTATAGGGTCCACGTGTCTATCCACGCCCAACTAAAAGGGCATTCTATTATTCTGGATGAGCATAATAATACTCATCGCAGGCCACTACTTTTCAGCGCCATTAGGTCCACTTTCCTTCTATGCTTTGCCTTTTGCTTTTCTCTTTTTGCTTTTAACAAATAAAAATGCCTTAATTTTTTTGCTGGGTCTTTATTGTTCAATCATGAATGATGATGATCCAGAATCTAATCCTCACACCTTTGACACTTATGGTATTTTGCAGCTGTTGTAGGAGGAGGATTCATAGCAAAGGGTATAACTTTTGAGAATTCAGCAGGGCCAGACAAACACCAAGCAGTGGCCCTGAGAAGTGGTGCCGACTTCTCGGCCTTTTTCCGATGCAGTTTTGTTGGCTACCAAGACACACTTTATGTGCATTCCCTACGCCAATTCTATCGTGAATGTGACATTTATGGCACTGTAGACTTCATTTTTGGCAATGCAGCTGTGGTGTTCCAAAACTGCAACTTGTACGCACGCAAGCCAAACGAAAATCAAAAGAACTTGTTCACTGCGCAAGGCAGAGAAGACCCTAACCAAAACACTGGCATATCCATCTTGAACTGCAAGATTGCAGCTGCATCAGATTTAATCCCTGTCAAATCCTCCTTCAAGAGCTACCTGGGTCGTCCTTGGAAAACGTACTCAAGAACTGTTTATCTAAAATCTTACATGGAGGATCTGATTGACCCAGCAGGGTGGTTGGAATGGAATGACACATTTGCATTGGATACGCTGTATTATGGAGAGTACATGAATAGGGGTCCAGGTTCAAACACAAGTGCCAGAGTTACATGGCCAGGTTATAGGGTCATAAACAGCTCCACTGAGGCAAGCCAATTCACAGTTGCTCAGTTTATCCAAGGCAATGATTGGTTGAACACCACTGGCATTCCGTTCTTCTCTGGTTTGAGTTGAGAAATATTCAAGGTTGCTAACACTATTTTCAATTTCAATTTTTTTCCTTCACTTGTTGCACTCAGTTCGTTGAGTGAACACATTTTGTTTTCGTATGACAGTGAATATGACTCTCATATTCTGTCTTAGGTAGATCATTGTTCTCAGTTTTCAGCAATAGCCAAACCTAGGAGATTACGTGAATTATAAGGTTGCATTAAAACATTACGTGTATTCTTATTACTTAGGTTCCTATTGCTATAAGCTATAGTAGCCACCTCATTATGTACCAAAATTTACTCTTGTAAGGGACTATGATACTTTTCTGGAAGAGATTAATCCCACTTATGTACTAAATTTCTTTTTAGAAAGAGAAAAATTATCATTTGACACCCACCTTTTAGGATAAGTGTGAAACTATCATGATTCTTAGAAAAAATGCATGATTGAAATGCACCCGAAAATAAAACTCTTTGTCTTAAAGAAAAATAATAATGCAATAGTTATATGTTTCTTTAGAAATATATATATTTTTCATGTAAGTTGTGAGATATTATGAGATATGAAATTCATTTATTAGATAAGAGAAGCATATTTAGTGGTGATTTTTAATCAGTTTTTTATTTAAAGAAATCAAATTTTTGAAACAAATTACTAATGTTGTATATCAATTTTTTTTTTTAATTTTAAGGAAAAATCTTGTATGAAAAACGGTTTCTTCAAAATAAGAATATGAATTCTCAACTATAACTAAATAAATTAGTAAAATTTATTTGACATGGAAATTAGCACAAAAAATATGTATACAAATTGTAAATTTATTAGATCTGTTTAATAATTGAAACAAGAATGAGCATGATTTTTCTAATACAACATATATAACTACAAAAACTGAAGATCACTAACAATAATTTAATTTTTTTTTATAAGGAGTCTTTCTTAACATTGTGTTACTAAACAAATGGTAAAGTATATATAAATTACAATTAACTAGGACAATTAGGATTACGGTCTTTTTAGAGTTTTTCTCCTTTTTTATTAATTCATACTATAAAATGATTAGGAGAAATGTTTCTTTAAGGAAAGACGTTCCTATTTGTTTGTCACATAAAGGTCTTTTTATAAAAACTTGCTATAAAAGTTCGGTCTAATTTTAAAAAACTTGTGTAAAAGTATAAGTATATGAGAAAAACTTGTGTAAAAGTATATGAAAATCTATAATGATTTTGTTCGTAAAAGGAATATCAATGGTTAAGTAAGAAAAGTGTGTTGAAATTATTATTGTTCTCGATTCCGAAATGATGTGAGATTATTGAGCATACCAGACTTTCTAAGGAGAATAAGGGTTTCGTCTTTGGAACTACTTTTCTATTGTCCAAGTTGAAGTTTAAAGAGAACAAGGGTTTGTCTTTGGAACCGCTTTTTTATTTGCCAAGTCGAAGTTTAAAGAGAACAAGGGTTTGTCTTTGGAATCACTTTTCTATCCCCACATATAACACCAGTGTTCCAATCAAGTATGTTGAGATAACATCGTCATAGTCAATCACCGCATACCAGGTATTGTTCACTTTGGAGCTTGGAACTCCATCACGATTTTATCTTAGCAGGCATCTTGCAAGGTTAAGGGAGAAATGTGTATGTAAATTGTCTTTGACCTCGACTCCTAAGTGATGTGAAAATATTGAGTGTACCAAGCAAGTCCTCTAGTCAAGGTTAAGGGGATCAAGGGTTCGTGAACCACTTTTCCATCCTCACAAACGACATATATATTCTGATCACTGATTCGAGGTATTGCTCATTTTGGAGTTTGAGCTCCATAATGATTTGTCCTTAGAAGACGTTTTAGAGGATTAAGGGAGAAATGTGTATTTAAGTTTTCCTTGGCCTCAACTCATAAGCAATGTAGGACTATTGGAGAGGAATGTGTATTTAAATTTTTCTTGGCTTCGACTCTTAGACGATGTAGGCCTATTGATGTACAAGAACAAGTCCTTCAGTCAAGGTCTAAGGGAAACAATCTTTGGAACCCCTTTTCCATTCCCCCTAGTCAAGGGCTAATGAAACGATGGTTCATTTTTCGCACTAATTTTAAACGACGTCATTGTTTCGACCTCAACCCATCGAGATAACATTATTAGGATCATTCATCGCATTCAAGGTATTGGCTACTTTGAAGCTTAGAATTCCATCATGATTTTGTCTTTAAAAAGAGCTCCGGAAGAGATTAACAAAGGAATGTGTATTTAAATTTAAATTTCCTTTCACCTTGATTCTTAAGTGATGTGAAACTATTGAATATATCAGACTCTCATCGATCCCTTCTAGAGCTAAAGCTATTGGACCACTACAAAAGTAAGCTGGAATTATTGATGGGAAAATTCGTAAGTAACACTCAAAATTCGTCGATAAATGAGAATTACCAATGAATTAATAACGGCAAAAAATTTGTCAGTAATTCTTTTAAATATAATATTGTTATTACTTTATTATATCATTTACACTTCTTTTAGTATTACCATTATTTCTATTATTTTTTCTAAGAGTTTTATTATTTGTATTACCTTCGATGGTATGCCAAAACCTCTAACCATTACACTAGAGAAACTTTTCTATGATATTATTATTATTATTATTATTAGAATATTGTTATTATTATTAATATTACAATTATTATAATAATTATTATTTTTACAAAAATATTATTATTATCATTATTATTATTATTATTATTAATATTAGTATTAGTATTATTTTACTATTATGCTGGTATTATTATTAGTATAAGTATTATAATGATTGATATTATTATTATTATTATTATTATTATTATTATTATATTATTATTATTATTATTATATTATTATTATTATTATATTATTATTATTATTATTATTATTATAAAATCCCATAAAATTCATTATCTATGAGATAAATATAGCTTAATTATTAACACATTTTCATAAACAAAAGATAATAAAATTCATTATCTGCTTTCATGTAATACTCTATCATTACATATAAGAAAAGAAAGAAAACATAAACAACCACACAACAAAGGTAAGCTAATTATTTAGAACATGTTTAAAATAAACATTCCAACATTTATAATTAAAAATCAAAGTCACATTTCAACATTTCATAGACATAGACTCTACTTCTAAAAGACTCGTGCATCAAATTAGACTCAGAAGTTAGCACTTATCAGATGACTATTCTAATTGTGAATTCACACAATCTGCAATCAATCATAACATCATGTGATAGGATAAATCCCTATATTTATCTTGACCAACTCTTTTAAACTACAGGTTCAGTTAAATGAACCTCCTTCAACTCTCACCACCTGATACCTTCATCTATGTGATTATAAGATATAAATAGAGTTAAGATATCTCCTTCTTGACAAATCCTCAAACAATGCACATCCTACATTATTCCTACTTGGTATTTTCTTTCCTTAAAATACTAATTCTAAAATGTTATTCTACAACAATTATCAGCACATCAAAATCACAGTTTACTACTTATACATGTTGTAATAATGAAAAGATTATCAACATAAAAAAAATACATTAAAAACTCATAACAATACTCTACCTTGTGCCCGGTCCAAGGAGTGGCTACCAACAACACTCAAACCCGAGAGCACTTTCAAGAATTGAGTCCGGCGCAGCTGCATAATTCAGAACATCTTGTGCTCACTCGATTCACCGTCCAATTAATCTCTTACTCTCCTTATTTCACAATCATATACAATTTCAAATCTTCATTTTTATCAAACTACCAGTAAGTTCCCTTCAAAAACTCATTCCTCTCCAAAACAAGTATGAACTCAATGAGGTAAATCATAATACTTACATACTTTCAAAATTAATTCTAGATCATGGCTCATCAAATTGACGCAAATACCCTAACCACATTCAAGATTCCATTTTCTTAATAGTTACAGATCATTTACCCATATACATATAGATGAGTCAATCAACTCTCAAACCATGAAATAAACTACATACATTCATAATACCGACTTCTAATACTACCATTAAACTAAAACTAAAAATTATCAATCAATCATTTTTACTCATTTCACATTCAAAATCAATCCAGACCTGTCAAATGAAAATGTACACAATTTTCTCAATCACATTCACATTCATTTATCAAAATCTTAAGAACTCAATTTGAACATAGAAACCGGTATCTACATAGACATTCCAATTTAGAATCTCTTACTTGTTTAAGAGGAGAATCATCTATAAAAGACTATAGGTTACTACTTGCAAGGATAACTAAATATATAACATACAGTTCTAATCAATTATCATAACATAACCTTAGTGTTAGGTATTCAAGTGTGAGTCTAAGTCCCACATTGAGGGATCCAAAGCAAACAAGAATCATTTTTTATGTCTCTAAGACTACATGCAAAAGAAAAATACTTATGATTTAGTTTTCAAAAGAAAAATCCAAGTATGCCTAGAAAAATCATCCACAACAGTCAAAAAATATTTATGTCCATCCACATAAGTAATAGCTAATGGTCCCCAAATATCCATATTAACGAATAAAAAATTTTATTGCTTGAAGAAGTGCTTACAGGAAATGGAAGTCTTTTCTGTTTAGCAAGTGAACATATTTGACAAAAATCATCACATGTTTTGATAGAAATATAATCAAACTTTGATGACAATACAAATAGTTTGTTCTTAGACAAGTGACCTAGTCTAAAATGTCAATCATTCACCTTATTAACAGACACATAATTTATTGAAATTGAAGAATTTGGGACAAAGTGTTTTCCTGGTGCCTTAGGGTTTTCAAGAACATAGAGTCTATGGTGCATCTTAGCAAAACCAATCATCCTCATAGTATGATTGTCTTGTATTTCACATACTTGATCAGTAAACCTAATGGAACAATCAGATTTTATGGCTATTTGAGATACTTAAATGAGATTGAAGTTAAATCTTGATATGTATAGTACATTATGCAGAATGAATGTAGTAGATGATAATGCCTTTAATGTTTTCATAAAATGTAGTTCCACTAGGTAACTTGATAGGAATATCAAGAATAATTCTATATATAGCAAAATTCTCTAGAGATGAACTAATATGATGAGTGGCACCTGAATCTAAGATCCAAAGGACAGATTTTGGTAGTGATTTTAGATTACAGATGATACTTGTAGATGTATTGGAAATTTGATGATGTTCAGTGCTAGCAGTTGTAGCTAACTGAGATTGAGATTGCTGAAAAAGAGTCAGGAGAGAGTTATATTGCTCTTTGGTCAAACTAAAACTAGAAGACTGTTGAGATTTGGTTTGTAAGTACCTCACTCTCATTTGCCTTTTTAATTGTAGTGGCATTGTTAATAAAGAATTTTCTCCTTTTGTAGTTTGGTGGAAAACCATGTAAGCGATGACATTCATCAAATGTGTGACCTCTTTAAGCACAAGATGTGTATCTCTTACTATTATAATGCTTGTCATCCTTAGTCCATCTCTTGACTTGAGAATTATGAGAATTTCTGACGAAGAAACCATAATATATATATTGGAAGAATCATTCAAGAGATTTAGTGGATTATCGAATGTCGAAGTAGTCATATTTATTACTGAAAATAATGACACTTCTGAAGTCATTATAAATGATGAATTCTTGCAAATGGAACAAAAGTGAAGTTCTCTCGGTTAGAGAACTCTCTGACACCATAATAAAGATATCATATTAACCACAGGTAGGAAAATAAAGAAATGAACAGAAATGAACGAAAAAGAACACAGAATATGAGAGTGAAAATATATCTCTTTTCTTATTTCCTTGATGAAAGAAAATACTCTACATATGGAGTACACCGAATAACAGAATTATAACAAAATAATTACTCTAACATAATTGCTAATAACTCTCACATAATAAATATTTATTATCCGTTAATATACTCTAATAGAATATCTAATGATTCTGACATACTAATTATTTATCATTTATTAGATATATTCATATCAGGTTTCATTCCTGAATATCATTTAGATTCTCATATTAGACTTTGTTGAACCATCAATTCACAATCACTTTATATTAATAGGTTTCTAGTACTGCTCCCTAAATTACACTTGATGACATGTTGAAGATCACACAGTTAGTGGAAAACTGAAAAATAATGCTTAAACAATCTGAAATACAAAATCTTGAAGAAACATGAGGACTTTGCTAAAACATGAATAAACAAAAAAAGAGAGAACAGCATGTAAAAAAAATGGATATGCTTATCTGGTTTACTATATGAATTCACTCACTTAAACAAAAAGAGTGTCCGGCATTTGACCTTAAAGATGTTTTCAAAAGCCAGTTTCTGACAGGCCACTAATTTGGTATTTAATCAAGAAAAGTCACATAAAAGTGGTACACAAATATTATGATTTTAAATTCATTTACCTCTGAGCACGATTTCATGAAACTACAATTACCAGAAAATGCAGACAAACATTAATGTCATCAAGTTTTCCCAATGGGAAAATCCTGTATATTATTATGTCTGGTAACTTTAAAATGTAATCAAGTCAGAGAGGAGATACATAAATTTCCAACCTCATCATGACAAGTAACTTATGAAATTCCTAGAATAAAATACCACTACCATTTAATATAATCTAAAGGCTAGCCAATACTTTTCATTTATACAAGAATATTCATTCAATTGTTGTTTTTCTATTGAATATGGAGTCCATGACGACTACATAACATTCTTTAGACCTCTGTCGCCAACCCTGCCGCGTTCCAAGTTTTATCTAAGGAGTCTTTAAGTGGGAAGGTGTCTTTGCTTCTCCCTTTCTTTTGTGGCAGCAAGAATTTGTTTGTTAAAGATTCCAATGCTCTAATGGTTAATAGTCTGTCTCTTGTGCTCCTCTTGAGAATTATATCTTCTCGTTTCTTGTCCTGTTTATCTTCTTCAGCTGTTGCCATCAATTCAGCCTCTAGAACTTGAGGTTCACTGAAGTTTATAGTATGTTGTGGTTCACGTTTCTCCAATTTGTTAAGACAAGCTCTATTAATATTTCTTCTTTGGTTTTCTAATTCTGCACTTCCTTCCGCTGAAGAAATTATTAAAGTCACGTCCAGCTGATGACCAAGTTCATAACTGGCTTTCTTGTTGGCATCCGGGATGCATGATGACTGAGAGTGTTCCAGTTTTTATGATCCTGTTCTTCCTGAGGAATTCTCAAAAATGTGGCCTGTCTCAACCTTAGCCGATGTAAAAAGTTTTAACAGTTTGATGGGGAAGTGCAAGATCTGAAAAATCTGATCTTCTTCTTTGCTTGAATTTACGTCGTATGGTTCTCTTTAGTTGATTGCCATCAAACACACAGGTTAGCTGATTTTCACAGTTTTCTGTCATCTTGTTTGCATCATCATTATCAGACTTAACATTCACTTCTTTTTGGCCTTTCATGCAATCAGCATTACTATTATTCTCTTTGCTGTATACCATAGCAGCTTCTGTCTCTCTTGGTGTAATGTTCTTTCCTGTGGTTTGTTTGACTAGGTTGTTTTTCTGCCTCTTGCTCTTTGCCGCCACCAACTTTTATTTTTACAGCTTCAAGTTTAAGAATTCAGCTATTACTTTGCTTAACAGACAGAGTCAAAGTAATGATCAACTTTTACAGTCCTTGAAAACCTCTTAACACCAGGGTAAAGAAAGACCACAAAACTTTTGGAGCTAAGATGGCCTTCATTTTTTAGTTTCTCCAAGTGCCAACCTCTTGCCACTAAGCGGGGCTAAACAGCTTCCCAGAATATATCATTACTTTTGGCTTTGATGGGTTCATCAATCAAATGTTTGATTATATCACAGGGTGCTAGAGAAGACCAACCTTTGCTAACACATATAGAACAAGCCTGCGTTTTCTTTGCACGTTGCATGGTTGGGCTGGTAAGGTCTTCCTTCCCCTTACCAATCCCTACAGCTTCCACAAGAACACCAAGTCCAACAACAGTAGACTTCAAAAAAGAGACATATTCTTCTAGAGAAGTTCTCCCCTTCGAATAGGACTCGGAAGCCTAATTATAGACATAAGCAGAGGGAGTTAAAAATCAATAATCAGGTAACTGAAAAATGCATAATGCCTTTCATCGTCAATAGAATATAAGGGACAGTAAGAGAAAGCAAGGCTGAATACCTGTTCCAAAGCATCTTTAAGGCATCGTTTGTTTCTAACAATGGAAAGAGAGAGCGAGCGAAGAAAGCAGCATGAAGTTAGAAAAACGAGAAAATAAAATACAAAAATCGAGAAAAAAAAAAAAACTCTTCAAAACTTTCTCTTCTTTAATAAGAAAATTTGGTGGAGAAAAAGTTATTTTATTAACTAAAATCATTTAATTTAATTATAATTAAATAAAACAAAATTATTTTTATTTTAAAATATATAATAATTAATTATATAATAATTAAATTATAAACTAAAAGTTTTAAAATAATTATAAAAATATATATAATCGGTTACATATATTCGTAATCGATTATACGTGTAATTCGTTTTATATATGTAATCGATTATGCTTTATCGAAATCCATTATATATATATATATATATATATATATATATATATATATATATATATATATAAGATTATATTTTTTATATATATATAATATATATATATATATATATATATATATATATATATATATATATATATATATAACGTAATCTATTATTATATGTATTTTAATATATTATATAATATAATAATATTTAAAAATAAAATATTAAATATTATTTAATTTTTTTAATAAAAATACTATATAATATTATTAGTAAAGTAATTAATAATAATATAAATATAATTATAATTTTTAAAAAATAAATAAAAATATTTAAAATAACAAGATTATATGATAACAATTATTTTATTATTATAAAGTAAATATTTATATTTAAATTTTATGTTTAAAATTATTTTAAAGGACTTAATTTTATATTTTAAAAGATTAATATTCTCAATAATAAATTAATATATTTTACAATGAAATAAATTTATTTTAAAGATAATTATTAATTTAATATTTTTATAATTTTTTAAGAAATATTATAATTACATTAAATAAATAAAATATTTTATTTTTAATTATAAGAATAAATTTATAATTTTATATATTAAAATATTATTATATCTATCACATCATTCACAAACTTCCACACACTTTCTTCTCAAATCTTACCATCTTTCTCTTAATCCAAACAATCAAACTTTCTATACACTTTCATCTCAAATCATCTTAAATCCACACCCTCAAATTCACTCCCAAATCCAAAGACATCCTAAGTTCTCCACACCCTCAAATTCACTCCCAAATAAGACATCCTAAGTTCTTCTCAGACACTGACAGTCAAGCGAGACAATAGTTCAAATACTTCTCACAAGAAAAAAGTTTGTCTCCTTTTATACTTTTTCTCTCTTTCATTTCTATAGTGCGCCCATCCACCAGACTTATAAAACTTTTCATAGTAAAACGACAGTATTTTCCCCATCTCTTTCTTCTCTAGAAATCTTTTTATCTGAACAAAATTTTTCCCAAAGATAAATAAACCAAGGACAAAGCTTTTTATATCATCATTACTCCACGAGTTATTAAAATTATATCTCCACCCTTCAGTATCCTCCACTTCACTATGTACAAGTTCTAAACGTTTAAGCCGTTCTGATTCTTTTACCATGGAAAGAATTTCCGTTTGGTATTCTTGACCAATCCGGGGCTTGACTTTGGGACTCCAATTATGTAGCTTATATCATCATGAAAACATGGAATTAGCTTCCTTTTAGATGCGTCCTCCATTGTGAGAAGAGAGAAATAATGCGAATTTCGTTCACAGGCGACTATAAGAATGAGAGAGAAGAGATAACAAAAACAAATATGAAAAGAGTGTAAATGATACAAACAAACCAAGAACATTTCTTGTAATTATAGAAACTAATTAACCTGAGTATCTTTATAAAAAATATTTAAAACAAGTCATATTTTGGATATTTTTTTAAATAATAAAAATTTGGATTGACATAATAAAAGATAATATTTTTTAGAATAATTTTAAGTGATTTTAAACTATTAGTTTTAAAAATAATAAGTTATCGTTATTTATAAGTACATCCACTTATCATTAGTTTCTGAAATTAAAAAACAATACATAGATTTATATATTTATTTAACTATTTAAGTATTTAAATTGAACTATTTATTGATATTTTTATCCTTTTACAACTATTAATATCACCACTTAATTAACATGATTTTCAAATTTTTAAACAAAAATAATTAATGGATTGCACAAGTTATTATTTGAAATTCAAAAATTTATAATTTATTTCATTATAAGAAAAGTATAAAATATCGATAAAAAATTAGCAACAAAATATTTATAATAATTTTCATAATAATGAATATTTATAATAATGTTTATAATAATCATCACAATAATATTAATAATATTTATAATAATAATACTACTACTAGTAATAATTATAGTAATTTTAATATTAATATAATAATTATATTATAATATTATTAATATTAATATTAATATAATAATTATATTATAATATTATTAATATTAATATTATTATAATAATAATATTATTATTATTATTATTTAGATTAATATTTATAATAATAATATTCATAATAATGTTTATAATAACATTCATAATAATAATAATATTAATAATATTTAAAATAATATAATAATAATAACAATTATTATTATTATTATTATAATAATGATAATAATAAAATAATAATAATATTTATAATAATTGTAATTATAATAACAAGTATAATAATCACCGTAACATCACATAAAAGTTCTTTTAGTGGTTATGGGTTTTTTCATCGTTGATGGGTAATAAAAATAATAAACATATTTAAATAAATATTATTAAGAAGTTTTTATCACTCAAGTAAACTTAATATAAACTTAACATAAGGTCTCAAATATCACAATCTAATATATAAAATAATGTCTTAAATATATTTATAAGTAAAGTGAAATTTTTCTAAACTTAATCAAATTAACTCTCACACATATATTTAAGTACATTTTATATACACATATTTCTATAATCAGCAATAGGTTGATATTCTAATATTGCTTTTGGACGTCAATATATTGTACATGATTATAATGCAAGTAAGAAAGAGCGGTTTTGGGAAATGAATTTTTCATGTATCACAACATGATTATCAAAATCTAGCTTAAATTAAAACCATCAACTTGTAGCTATAGAAACTCGAACAATGACTCCAAAAGTACTCACAGAAAATTCTATCATTTCATTTGCCCAAAGCAAATTCATTTGTTTACCCTACTCCTTTTCGAATACAACATTCTTCACAGATTGACACAGCTTCAGAATATGATACTATGTGACAACCACCGTATTTAAACGATCTTATTAGAAGGAAAAAAAATACCCTTTATAAAAAATATCAATGAAAAGAATGTAAGATAACAAATTCCATATCCTATCACAATTAAGGTCTTAATTAAAGCTAACAAGTTGGTTTTAAATTAAATAATTCAATACTCAGGCGGCCTGTGAGAAAAAGTGTATAGTAGGATGAGACCAAGATTGAGTACAAACCCTGAGATCATGACCATATAATGCTAACAATCAACAAATTTATTATATATATTTATCACTTTCAATAATTCAACATATTTTATTCATACAATACATTACTAACTGAGTATTAATTATATTTCAAACATAAAATCATTATCACAAAAATTACTAGTGTTATATCAAAACTTAATACTTGAATATTCTCCAACAAAACATATTCATTGCACAAAACTCAATGTATTGCAACCAAATCACATCCATAATTTAGATCATATTTAGATCACATACTCTAAGGATTTATCAAATTATAATTAACTTTCCTAACCTTTTCAATACTCTTAACTAATCTTAAGCTCATAATCTCACTACTCTTTTATTAAATCTCTATATAAAATACTTTAATCAACAATCTAAATATTCGTGAACTAATATAAATTTATCTTTATCCCAAAAAATTTACATGCAAAATCACAATCATAAGCATGTAACCCTCTATATAAAATCAAATAGAAAATAAAAATTTATTAAAAACAACTTCTGATCTAACATAAATATTTTACTCCAAAAGACTTATACAAAGTCATAATCATATCCACTTAACTTAACTCTGATATAAAATTAATTAAAAAATATAAAGTGAAACTAACTTAAAAATAAATTCTGATCAAATATAAATATTTTATTTTTCTACCAAGATTTGTAAGGTAGACTTACATATATTAAAAAATGAATAATTATTTTAAAAAAGTTAATTAATTTAAATAACAAAATATATATATTTCATCACTTTAACTTGCCAATTTTTTTACAGATTTTTTTATAAGTACATCCAATATTTATATTTTAAATTAATATAATATAAAGAAATTGTGGTGACATATAATATTCTTAATTTAGACTAATTTTTTTAGCGAAAAAAAAGGTGTTAAAAATATTGGGGGAGAGAGAAAAAAAATTACAATTCTACAAGTAAGAAGAAAAAATAGTAGTTTTTTTTTACAAGTTATTTTCTCAGCTTTATAACTGGCACTGGAATCCTCCTATCCAGATATTGATTATGACAGCAGACATTATAACTTAAACCAAAAACCCCATTTAACAATTTGAAAAATTTCCACTAAACAGCATATTCAAAATAAAAGGTTAGCATGTTTTCAATCATTAAAACTGATCTGAACTGGACACCTTTTTTTTTTTTTTTTCAGATTTGTTTT
>Ga0209700_101375_pt1 | contig 50235 bp, 30 predicted proteins | sample SiratroredBW_FD_187528 | JGI IMG/M metagenome (GOLD analysis project Ga0209700, IMG submission 187528) | Root nodule microbial communities of legume samples collected from California, USA - Siratro red BW (SPAdes) (version 2) | ecosystem: Host-associated > Plants > Roots > Nodule | place: USA...
ATATTTCATATATTAAAAAACATATAATAATAATGTTAATATAAATAATAATAATAATAATGTTATCAATAACATTAATAATATTTTTTGTATAAATATTAATAATATTAATGATAATAATAATATTAATAATAATAATAATATAAATTTAATAATAATAATAATAATAATAATAGTAATAGTAATAAAAGTGTTAAAAATACCAATAATATTTGTTATAATATTAATAATATCAATAAAAATATTAATATTGTTAATAATATTCACCTTTACTAATATTATTATTAATAAATCAATATAAACATCATTAATAAGAGATAATAGTAGTTTTATCCATAAATATAAGTTCCTAAATATTACCCACGGACATAGGTCCGTAGGTATTACCCAATGACATAGGTCTGTAGATATTACCTACAGAAATAGTTCGTGAATAATACGTATAGACCAATATCCGTGGGTAATACCTACGGATCTGTGTCCTTGGGTAATATATACGAATCTATGTCTATAGATAATACCTGCAGACTTAAATCCGTGGATAATATTTACAGATACAGATTCGTAGGTAATAATCCGTAGGTAATGCTAAATTTACCTACGGATACAGATCCGTGAGTAATAATCCGTAAGTAAATTGAGTTTTTCTTGTTATATATATATAACATAAAATCAATTAAAAATTTAATACCAAAATCATTATACATATCATAACTTTAGTTCAAAATGTTATCTAATTTAAGTTTTGAATATACAATTCTTTTATTTTAAAATTTTCAGCGTAAACCTAACTTATTTATTTTCGCTAAAAAAATTAGCCGCTTCATTAAATCTTTGAAAATAATTTCACCGGATCCTTTCAAACACTCTTGCTTTCAAACACTTACTAGCGAAATAAAGTTTGTTATTTAAATGTTTTAAGTTTGTGTCATTTTTTTTCTTAGTCACGTGTGGTGCCATGTGGCATATTGCAAGAAATAAAGTTATGTCATTTAAATGTTTTAAGTTTGTGTCATTTTTTTTCTTAGTCACATGTGGTGCCATGTGGCATATTACAATAAAGACGTGTTATCAAACCAACATTTTTTTAAAAATAATTAAATTTTGGGTTCCGATAGTTTGACATTGTCACGTAGGATGTTTATTATTTGACAATCTTACGTAACACTCACGTAAATAGTGAATTGACAATAAAAATAATTTTTTAATTTTGAAACTGATGATTGTATTAAAGAAACAATTTTTTATTGGAGGTTTAGGGTATTTATTGTGAAATGAAGATAAATTTAAGTTATTTTGTAGGTGTCGTCGTGGTTGGTCGTTGGTTTGGAGTAATGATGCTTTGGAGACAAGTTTTAGAGGTGGTGTTTTGAAGTGGTGGTTGGTTGCTAGGTCGCAGTTCTCTAGTGGAGTGATAGTGTATTTCGATTTGTGGTGAGATGAGGTGGTTCGTGGGCAGTTTCCGTTTTAGATAATGGCGTAATAATGGGCAATTTTAATAGATCGTCTTCTACCTCGAAATACAATGGGTCATTCATATCCATCATAGGGAGTTCTAAGTTGGAATTTGAATTTGGTAGTTTGAAAACTTACAGAGTTACATGAGAGAAGCCACAACATCACCAAGCAAAATCAAAGAAGTTGTTTGCTTCCTCAACAAAACCCTCCCTAGTCAATATTCCACGATTTTACCTTTCTTCTTTCCCAATAAAACTCTTTCCTTTCACTATTCTTTTTGTGTGAGGCGATTCCACTTTTCTGCACTCACCCATCTCCTTTCAATATAGAGCGATTTTTCGATATGGGACGGATTTATCAATGTGTGATGATTTTCCAGTGTGGGATGTGATTTCTTAACATACTAATTCTACTCTAACTCCCCAAGTTTAGTTTAACCTTAAAACACTTTTCCACTTTACAAAATACAAGTTCTAAACAAAAACAAAAATATCCTTTAGCCATGTAAGTAAGTATGTCACCTCACTATTGTTAAACGAAAGTTATTTTGCATGGGTTGTCAAAAGTAATATTTTCTTACATTTTTTACTACTACTTAATTTTGAAAAAGTTATATTTATATTTAGAGAAGCAATTTATTTAAATTAATTTATCTAATAATTATTAATCAAATTTATTTTTATTTATTTTTCAAAAATTTATTTTTTTTCAAATTTATAATTTCAAAAATTAACTATTATCATATAAATATATAATTTTAAATCATTGCATAAATATAGAATATAAAATCTAATAATTTAAGAAACAAAATCAATATTTTTTTACTAGTATTTCTATTGTAAGAAATGAGAATAGATATTCTGGTGTGAAGAGAAAACTTAACCTTTTGTGTTTGAATATTGAATTTCTTTGTTTGTAGATACTAAAGTATTTTAAATTTGAATTGATATCATTTTAAATTGTTTTAGTTTTAAATATTTTGTTTGATAAATCAATTCAAGTTTATTAAATTTTAATTTTTTTAATAAAATATTTCAATTATTATAAAATAAAAAAATTATATAAAATGTCAAACAATTCTAATTGATCTTATCTAAAAGTCCTAAATCAATATTTTAAGTTTATAAGAAATAACATTCAAGTCAATAATAAAAAATAATAATTACTATAAATACTTGCAAAATAAACATAGGTCAATTGACAAGGCTAATAAGATTTTAGTTAGTTTCGAGAAAAAATAATAATGATTCATAATAATAACAAATAATCTTAACAATTTAGATAAAAAATAACTCTTCTCAACTTTAATAAAATAATCTAGTTTGACATTAATTGAAAAATAATTACCTGAAAAGAATTTCAGTAATTTTAATCACTTAGTCAACTTTCCAATCAAAATTGAATCGAGAAAATAATATAAAGAGACATATGAATTCAAAATTAGAAAAGATAAATAAATTTTTACTTTTTTAGATGATATTTGAAAGTCTTTATTTTTAAGTAATTTAATTACTCAAAACTTTAGAATCTTAATCTTTTTTAAAATTCTTTAGTTAAAGAACATATCACCTGATAAAGCATTTTATTTCAAATTATCCTTACAAATAAATTACCTTATTAAAATTCCTTATCCAAACACATTATAAACATTTTTAATTGAAACAATTTACTGTATTTAGATTTCAATTTTAAAATAAATGAATTTCTTTCCCAAAAGTAGCTACTAAGGTAGTTAGTAACATATAAGTTAACTAATTTCCCTGATAAGCTAACTACTAGGTGATAGGCTCCTATGTAAAGTTTGATCTCATAAACTATTTTAATGAAAACGGTTGATAAACTAAGTGATAAACTAGTTAATAAATATAAAATGACAAAATAACATAACTATATAAGTTTTATTATATAAATAAAATGTGTGTTCAAAAAAATATTATTATACATCTATAAGTTTACACATATATACAAATACTCATATATTTAAAATAATTAAATTCTTATTAAATTTTTTATTACTACTTACTTCGTAAACGTTGCATATGCTTTTATTTATTTAGAGAAGTAATTTTATTTAAATGAATTTATTTAATAACTGTTAATCAATTTTTTTTCAAAAATTTAAATTTTATTTAATTTTCAATTTCAGTTTTTGCTACATTGTATTTATTTTTCACAAGTTTTATTGTGTTAAATAGCAATGAAATATTTGTTACTTCAATTTGTAATGTTAAATTCTTTTTTAATTTCAACTGCATTCAAAATATTCAAGAAATAACTCAACAAATAACACAGTAGTACAATAATTAATTGTTTCTATAGGATTGAAATAGGTAATAATAATAAAAATAAATAAATATATACTCTTAACATTAACTTATCAAAAGATCGTACATTAATTCACAATTGTCAAAAGATTTACATTTCCTTATTTAATGGGTCAGATCCAACAAAAGAAAGTGAACTGGTTGAAGATATTTCGGGGTTGCTGCAGGGATAGGATTTGCATGGTTGGCTGAATATACTGTGTGAGCTCCATGCTTAAAACGTTTTGGTAATCAATAGGAAAAAAAAAATGAGAATTGCTCTTAACCGTTTTATATATCTTATTTCTTCCTCTTGATATAATATATCTTCTATCTTTAATACTGAATAAATGGTTTGTTAATTTTTTATCTTTTCCAATCGTTCTAACTAAAAATTTAATAATTTCCTATAAACCTAGTATATAATTTATTTGTTAAAATATGATCTGTATATTTATAAGTATGTATTATAGATTCTAATTATATAAAAATATATTTATTCCATGTAATATACAAACTAAACTAATAGTCTAGATCTAAATTATAAGAGTTTTTTTTCCTTAATATCTAATTAATATGATAAGTAATCATTTTTTAGTAAGAATTATGACGTTATTATTTTATTTCTGACAATTTGGTGTAAACATTTTCAAATATAATTATAACTAATCAAATAGTTTTATCATTTTCAAAAGTCATAATTTTTATGATTCACACTTTAAATAATAAGAATCATTATAATGTAGCTTTTATCTAAATATTCTATATTTACAAATACAGAAGAAACAACTCAATATTTGCAAAATTTAAAAATATATAAAGAGAAATTAGTTATAATGAATATTTAAATGTTTTATTTTTTTGAATTTAAATGTTTTAAAGATACCTAAAATTCTCTCATCTTGTTGATTACAGCAAAAATTCTCTCATCTTATTGCCAAATAACATATTTCGTTATGTAGTCAAATATTCTATATCAATGATAAAATTGCTTTCATTGAAATAATATAATTTTCTAAAAGAAAGTTTTAACTCATTTACTTTATCTTTTGCTGATTATAAATTCTAATCAGATTATATAAAATTCTAACAAACCTTCTTATACAGTGTTAATTTGTTCTTGAATTGTGGAAAATAAATTTCATAAGAAAATTAAACACTACTACTATATGATAGATATCTTACATTAAATAAAAATAACATTTTACATATGTATAAAAGGAATATACCATTTATAACTTTATTTAATATCATCTTTTAATTGAATACATTTTTTCTTAATAAACAAAAAATAATTTATATATTTTAAAAGATAAGTAATTAAACAAATTCTTTTTACTTTAAAACAACAAATAACTTTTCATTTTAAAAATAAACCCACTTAATTTTTTCAACATCAATCTTAAAAGGTTATTCATTTTTTTCAAATTCTAATGGCTCAAAAGAGTTTTGCAACAACTTTTTTATTCTCAATTCTAAAAAAATCAATTTTGAAGAATAAATATTGATATATTATTAGATCGACAACTTATGATTAAACTAAAATTTATAATTAATAGTCATGGTATAACTTTTTTTATCTAAAAACATAACAATTTAAGTATCACAATTCGATTTTAAATTAACCCACTTAACCTCTATCATGAAAATTGATACTAAAATTGACAATCACTACAAGAAAAAAACTATTTAAAGATTAATTTTTAGCTACCAAATGAAATGGTTGCTTATTGTGACCAAAATAGTTACCAAATTAGATTTTGGTTGTTAAATAACTACAAAATAAAAGTAATGATTAAATTTAGTGATAAATTAGGTTAAGATAATTGGTATCTAACATTAGTTATCAAGATTTTAGTGACTTATATTATTAGATTTTAAATTGGTATCTAATTAAGTTAGAGACTAATTTAGAACATAATGCTATTAGTCACTAAAACCTTGGTAGCTAATGGTAGATACTAATTATTTTAACTTAATTAGTCACTAAATTCAATCATTACTTCTATTTTGTAGTTATTTAGCAACCAAAATCTAATTTAGTGACTATTTTAGTTACAATTAGTAATTATTTTATTTAGTAGCTAAAAATTAGTTTCTAAATAATTATTTTCTTACTGTGGATGTAATGAAAAAAAAAAAAAGGTGCATTGCTATAAGCAAAAAGGCGTTACTTTTACTAAAATTTAGCTCTAATTGTAATCATGAGGAATTTATTTACCTTTGGTACTTTTAAAAATATTAGGCATTTTCATAAAGATGTTGAAACTTTTTCTTGGTTTCATTAAAGAATTTTTTTTTGTAAAACAACTCACCACCAATCTGAAGATCTATCAATATGTTTAAATTTAAAACAAACAAGAAAAAGTTTCATATGCCGTTTCATATACCATTACACAAGCTCAGAGCTTGGTATGATACATTATATAATTTTCTTCTTGAAAATAATTTTTTAAGTGTAAAGGTTGATATCACTTTATCTTGAAAGAAATACAATAAAGATTTCATTATTGTACAAAATTATGTAAATCACATCACTTTCCATATTACTAACAAAAGCTTGTACAAAGATTTTTCTAATTTAATATAAGAAGAGTTTAAGATGAGTATAATGAAAAACTCAAATTCTTCAAATCAAACAGTAAGAAAAGAACATCGTTATCCATCAGCAAAAGTACATAAAAAAATGTTAAAGCAGTACAATATGTCAGATACAAAACTTATGCACACATGTCTACTCCTTCAGATAAGGATGAAAGTGGTAGGAAAGTAGATAAAACAATCTACCAAGATATTATTAGTTCATAATTTTATCTTACTTCTAATAGACTTAACATTACACATAGCGTATGTCTTATGTATGCGTATAAGTTTACGTCTGTCTTTCATTATCTTGTAGAGTTGACTAATTTGAGTTTGTTATAAGAAATTTGAAAAATTCATATTAAAAGAATTTTATGATACAAAAGGAGCCTATTTGATTTATTGGTCAAGCAAAAAGCGAAATTCCATAATTTCATAGTTTTATTCATCATAGAAACGGAGGCACAAGACAGTGGTAAGCTGTTGCTCACACTTCTTTAGATAAAATATTATTACTTGGTAATATTATTTAATTTAGGAAAATAATTTACTTACATTACATCCTTCCAGTTTTAAAACATTAATAGACTTGAAAGCATTGAATGTTTTAGAATCTTGATTTTAATAGTCTCATCATCTACAAAACATAGAAATACATAATCAACAATAATTGATGGAAAATATAAATTAATTTTTTTAAGTAATAAAGAACAAAAGACTATAATGTTATACTATTAATATGAATATACATATTACTCATCTGATCAAATCAAACATACACAGACATTTATATCATTATAAGAATATTATTACATATCTTCCTTTTTATTGTAAGATTTTTCCTTTTCATTTGAAGATGGAGACTTCTTCAAATCTTTAAGTCTATCATCTTCGTCTCTTTCTTTTTTTCCTTCTTATTTTTTATATTTTAGGCTTTCTAAAAGTAAGGTTTACATTATAATCTCAAAAGCTCTAATTTTACTTTTTATTTTCTACAATTCTTTATAATCTTTGTTTTTCCGTACTTAGACATGTTTTACTACCACTTAAAAAATTAAAAATAATATTTAAATTTTAATAATTAATATTTTAATTGTTTTAATAGAAGAAATGTTAAAAAAAATAGATTAAGATAATAAGAAGAAAACCAATCCTTAAAAGGTAGATCCTAAAATCGCATTCCAATTAAAATTTAATATCACTAATAAAAAATCAAACCTAACAAATATATACACTAAAGTGATACAAAAGAAATATAAATAGCTCAGAATCAAACATTAATTCCTAAACTAGAATGGTAGTTGTGGCAAAAGGTCACTATGAAAGCCATAAATGAATAACAGTAATTTGCTTTTCATTCAATGAATCACCTGTAGCAGCCATCCATGCCTTCTGTAGCTTTAATGATAAAGAAGCAAGTGTTGCAGTAACTTATGAAAAAGTATTGAAAAAATTGCAGTAACTAATTTATGAAAAAATCTTACATTAATTCACTATTACCATAATATCTTAGATTAATTTGTCAATAAAAAATATCTTACATCATTGACTTTATATAAGTATGAACTACATCAGATACCAACCATGACTACTTAACATAATACAGTAAAAATGAACCACAAATACTATCTTAGATAATAGATTTTGAAACTATCTGTTGTGGTGATACGTCTGATATCTATCTAATGATGGTGGAAGTGGTGACAAGGTTACCATTTGCTGCAGATTCTGTTGTTGAAAACCATTTTTATGCCATGATGCATCAAAGTTATAGGATTGCATAGCTTCATTGTAATTAAATTTCATGTAGTAAGAGAAATCAAAATCTCCTTATAAATAACAAATATTATGATTTCTCAATTAATTTTAAAACCCAGATTCCAAATAACTTAAATATGGTCAATAGGAAAATGATTAGAAATTTACAACCATTATACGGATTTATTAATTCAGATTTCAAATTCATGATCATATCTTTAGTTATTAGGGGAAAAACTATTTTCTATTTTCAAAAAATACCAAAAAATATGTTATTATTTCTTTAGTTATTCATATATGTTTTTTTACTAAAAAAATACGTTATTATTTCTTTAGTTATTCATATATGTTTTTTTAAATCCTTGTATCTTCCAATATTACATTCACTTCTTCTTTTTATGCTTTCAAGAACTTATTTTTTGTATTTAAAAATTTCACACCATTATACAAAAGAACACTTCAACAAAGAAGGTAATGAAAAAATGAAGTAAAAATTGAATAACTGGAAAAAAATTCCATTAAAAATTGAAGCATAGATTACAGTGACCACACAAAACACTGCACATTGTATGTTTGAAATGCATTCTCCACCCTGATAATTTCTTCAAAGTTTACTATCTATATTAAAAACAAAGTAACAAAATATCATAGACAAGATAATTACAATATAAAGGTACGAAGAGAGTATTTGGGCATGACTTTTAGCACTCCATGACATCAACACTTTCTTATTCACAATTCAGTACTAAGTATTCCACTGCCCTGTTTACTTCATCTTCAGATATCCAGCGAGAATCCATATCCACTCTGATTATTCCCCTAATCTTGCTTTAAGCTTTGTATTTCATCAAGTTGGTTAAAAATATTAAAAGACTCATCAAGTAGATCACAAGGCATGTCAAACTTATTTGAAGGATCTTTAAACACATCAATTTGGCATGCATGTTCTAATGGCACAACAACTTCACTGGTTTGATCCACCACCACTCCGTTCTCTGCCTCCAATTGCATAAGATTTGCATCAAAGTTAAGCTTCTGGGGTTGAGAACTGGAACCTTTCTCAAAATTGTGTTGGAAAGATGGTGTAAGGTTACAATTAAGTGGCATCATTGGAGCAAGAAGAAGTTGGTCTTGGAAGATATCCTGCATGAAAAACAGCTGGCTTGAGTTTGGAGCAACACATTCTGGTTGAATCTGGCATTGCTTGAAATTGAATTGGTCTTCATTTCGTTTCTTGCATTCGACCATTTCTTTTCGTTGATTACAAGCTTCAAGCTTCATGTCCACTCTAGCAATGAAATTCTTCAATTCTTCAGCACCAAGATTGTTGAAGAATGGATGCCAAGTTGGATATTTGATCTCAAGAATCTCTTTTTGAACTTTGGAAATCTCACTGTCAACCATGTTCTTCCTAATCTCAAAAAAGCTATTGAGATCAAAGTTCTTAGGAATTTTCTCATGCTCTCATACCTTTGGAGGATGGAGTACATCTCAATGGGGTCTTGGGGCCAAATCAATGGCGGAGAATCACCTTTGGCATCATAGATAATCAAGCATGCTTTCACTCCACACACTCTAGAAAATTCAGATATTGTCTTCACTAGTTCCTTCTTTCTCTTCATCAGAGCCAAATCACGTTCTCTCCCATTTGTGATGGGTTTCAAGATCAATTTTGGACGACCCATATTCTGAAGCAGGTACCTAAGAAATTGATCAAGAAAGCAAAACTTGGAATATAGGTTAAGATCAAAGAACAAAGATAAAACAGACAACTAATTCAAGAATTGCATTTTACTACAAAGATCAAATCTTGATGATCAAGAAAGTAAAGTGATTAAAGTCTAACCTCAGAAAGAGTTTTCTTGAAGAAAAAGTAAACTTTTGGATAACAAAAAAGAAAGAAAGAGAGAAGAAAGAAAGTATGAAAGGAAAGATAGATGATTTGTTAGAATTCAGGAATGAACAAACAAACACAAGGGTTGAATATATAGAAGACTCTCATATTCATCTTATAAAACAACATTAAATCACCATTAAATCTCAAATAATTATTATAGACATGATTGTATATATCTTACATAATGCTAGTCATTATTACACAAATACGATTGCACTTTGACTATCATCATATAAATATATAATTTCAAATTATAACATAAATATCAAATATCAAATCTAATAATTTAGGGGAAAAAAAATCAATACTTACTTTCTTTTACTATAGTAAAAAATGAGAATAGATATTGAGATGTGAGGAGAAAATTTAACTTTGTGTGTGGATATTGAATTTCCTAATTTTGTAGATACCCAAATATATCAAATTTGAATTGATGTCATTTCAAACTCTTTCAATTTTAAGTATTTGATTTGATAAGTTACTTTAAATTTATTTTGAATTTTAATTTTCTCTTTTTAGATAAAATATTTCAAATATCACCAACTACAAAAATTATGTAAATGTCAAACAATTCTATTGATCTTAGTGAAAAATTCTTAATCAACATTTTAAATTAGCAAGAGAAAACATTCGTGTCAATAATAAAAAATAACAATCATAATAGACATTGACAAAAACAATAATCATAACATATATCAATTAAAAAAATTTAATTCATCTTTATCAAGAGATAGTCTTTATCATATTGAATAATAAAATTGTAGTTAATTGAGCAAGAAATAATAATAATCAACAATAACAAATAATCCTAACAATTTAAATAAAAATAAAAAGTAACTCTTATCAAGTTCAAAGAAACAACCTACTTGACATTAATAGAAAAATAAGTGACTTTATTACGTTTGATGACAATATTAAATGACTTTAAAGGAATGTATGACCATTTGATATTAAATGATATATTATAAAAATTTTAAAACAATATTAAATTATTTCATTTTTGCATTATTTATTTTGTTTATTATTTTATGACAATAGACTAGTTGATTTATTCAAATGAGACTCCATCCATCATCGACTCTTGGATGGACGAAGCTAATATGCAGTATAGCTATTATAATAAATTAAAATTTGTACTTGTGATGGTTGAATGTTAATATTTTTCAAATGTAAATACATAATTATAATGGACTACGTATAGTCTTTAACATATTAAAAAAAAGTTAAATTTTAATTCTAGGTATTAAGTAAGTTAAGTTAAAATAAATAATTTAATTATTATAATTGTTTAATTATTATAATTTTTATTTTTGTCTAAATATGTTTATGTTGCTTCTTCTATGCTCAGCATTTGATAACTGTAATTTTTATGTTTTTTTTTTCTTAATATCAGATCCATAACACTTAGGACATTGTCAGACTATCTAGCATTTACAATCTTTCTTTTATTAAAGAAGTAAAGATCTACATCCTTCTACTATATAGTCTTCCATCATCATAGATTGGTTGTGAATGGTATCTAAGATAAGAACATTTACGTAAATGAAGATAAGATATTTTATTTTGTTTTATTATTAATTTTGTCACTTTTCAATATCTCACAATTTGAAAGAATTCTATTAAAAGTTTCTAATTTTCACTCTAATCATATATGATTTATATTTAGTAGATTGGAAATTGAACCTCCCCACTTTCCTAGATTGAAATTAATCAAAGTGAATATAGATTCTTCTATGATATTTCAAGATGAAGTAAACAAGATAGTGGAATATTTAATACCGGATTGTGAATCGAGAAGTGTTGGTGAATTGATTTATATTGTAATTTTCTTGTTTGTGGTATTTTGTTATTTTAAACATACAATTTGCAGTATTTCTTGTGGTCATTGTAATTTGTAATAATGGCGTGAAAATTTTAAATACAAGAAATAAATTCTTGAGAGATGCAGAAAAAAGAAAGTGAATGTAATATTGAAAGATACTCTCCCTCCAATGATTCCAAAACATGCATGAATAACTAAAGAATTTGGAAAATAAAAAATAGTTTTTCCCCCTAATAACTAAAGATATGATGTGGATTAGAAAAAAAGGTACTACCTTACAATAAATAAACTTGCAGAAAAAATATAGTATTGTGTTATCATTGTATTCTATTCTTATTTAATGTAAATGTAAATATGGAATATATGCAACAAGAGGTATGTTAATGGCACACCAAACATGTGTCGTAACAACCCAAAAAAAAAGAAAAAATATTGTGAAGGATAGACCACACACCAAACATGTGCCCTAACAACTAACAGAAATGGAAGAAATAATTTATTGGATATTGCATTTTTCATGAGCTGAGCATCGTCCACTCTTACTACCTGTCTCGTCATAATCCTATACCTCTTCAGAATAAAAAAGTTTAAAATAAAAATTTAAAATTGAGTATATAAAATTCAAAATTATGAACCTTGTCCCAAACTAACTCGCTGTCCTTGTGATGAAATTCAATATAATATAATCAAATAAAAGTTAATAAAATGAGATAAATTTGGTTCATCACCATTCTGAATAAGAAAATAAAAGAAATTTTGTTATGAATTTAACCATTTATAATCCTGTCAATTTAGGTTGAAATTTTAGTGAGTCGAGTTTCATCTAAAAGAATTAAACAAACAAAAATAATATTAAATTAAAATTTTCATATTTTAATTTATCAGATGGTATATTAAAATTTGTTATTGGTGAAAATAAATTAAAAATGTTGGTTGAATATTATACAAACTAATAAGTCTTTTTAAATACAATATTTATTTAACTCTAAACCTACATCCTAAACAAAATTAACAATTTCAATTAAGTGAAAAAAACTGTAATAATTAAACTATATTAATAATTAAATTGTTTATTTTGACTTAAATTACTTAATATGCAAACAACGACTAGAATTAAAATTTAACTTTCTATATTAAAAGAAGATATGTAGTCCGTTATGGTAATATTTAAAATATATTAACATTCAACTATCACAAGTATAAATTTTAATTTATTATAATATGTATACTTTCAAGAGTCGATGATTAATAATACGTACGAAAATTATAACATTGATATAATAAATGATGGATAGGAGTCATGTTTGAATAATTCATCTAGGCTATTATCATAAAATAAATAATGTAAAACTCAGGTCTAGAGATAAGAGGAATAATCGAATAGTGTTCTAAAATTTTCATAATATATCATTTAATATTTAAGTGGTCATACATTCTCTTAAGTTAATAAATATATATTTTCTAAAAATTAGTTTATAAATATTTCATGTTTTCATTAATACAACATAATAATATGTAATATATGGAGTATAACCACTTTTAGATAACCACTGAACATTGTTTAGATTATAACTATTTCTGATTATTTATTGAGTATTGTTTTGATCAAAATTACTCTAAATTAAATTAATAAGTATTTTTTTAGAATTGCTAAACAAAATTTGTGTTAAACTAATTACAAGAATTTGTTCATTAGAGAATATTAGTATCTTACTACGTATATAAATATATGCACACTCTTAATGTTAGTTAGAGAAAAATTTTGATAACCTTTTACCATTTTACACTTAATCATGTCTTCTTTACTCTTCTTCAAAAAAATAATTTTATACATAACCTCCGTCATGCCTCCATTTTCATCGTTTGTCACATATTTTTTTCACTTTGAATATAAAATTAAAGTCTGAAATATCCTTTACAAAATTAAGAGGGAAGGTTATAGTTGATTTGTTTGAAATAAAGAAAGTTGGTCCCAAAGTTCTCAATTTAAATGTAGTATGCTTAATAAATCATATCATTACCCACAAAATAAACAAGGAAATTGTGTCTGCCCCGCAATTTTTTATTATCAGAAACCAAATACCATCTCATTTTAGTGTGAGCTACTTCAATCTTCCTCTTATTTTTTATACGGAACACAATAAATATCAAGAATAATTGGTTATCAGAATAAATAAGATAAATAAGATTGGTGTGATATTTATTGCATTTAATAAGTTGTACACCAATCTAAATGCAGTAAAGTCACTTAATCTTCTCACCAAACACAATAAAGTCACTTATTTTTGGATTAATGTCAAGTAGATTGTAAATTGTTAGGATTATTTGTTGTTATAAACTATTATTGTTTCTTGCTCAATTAACTAAAATTTTATTACTCAATGTCATAAAGACTATCTTTTGATAAACGTGAATTAATTTTTTTAATTGATGTGTTATGATTATTGTTTTTGTTAATATCTATTATGATTATTATTTTTTATTATTGACACGAATGTTATCTCTTGCTAATTTAAATTGTTGATTAAGAATTTTTCACTAAGATCAATAGAATTGTTTGACATTTATATAATTTTGTAGTTGGTGATGATTTAAATACTTTATCTAAAAGAGAAAATTAAAATTCAATAAATTTAAAGTAACTTATCAAATCAAATATTTAGTACCGAATTGTAGAGAATGTATTTTTAATGGAATTTTTTTCCTGATATTCAAATTTTACTTGATTTTTTCATTATCTCTTTTTTGACGCCCTCTTGTATAATGGTGTGAAATTAAATATAAGAATTAAGTTCTTGAAAGATGTAAAAAGAAAAAGTAAATGTAATATTGAAAGATACAGTGCATCTAAAGATTCCAAAAAAACATATATGAATAACTAAAGAAATAATAACATATTTTTTGTATGTTTGAAAAATAGAAAATAGTTTTCTCCCTTAATAACTAAAATATGATCATGAATTTAAAATCTGAATTAATAAATCTGTAAATGGTTGCAAAATTTCTAATCATTTCCCTATTGACCATATTTAAGTTATTTGGAATCTGGACTTTAAAATTAATTGAGAAATTATTTTAAAGTCTAATACATTCTTTGTTTCATAATATTTCTTATTTATAACGAAATTTGATTTCTTTTACTACATGAAATTTAATTAATATGAATAGGGCTCATCAGTTGTTTATAATCTTTTAATAATGTAATTGCATTTTCGTCTTCTAATTTAGGATAATTCTGATTTTGAAAAAGTTCTTTTAGTTTTATGAAAGTTAAAATCACTATTATAATTCATAAGTATTGATTTTGATGAACTAATAAAATGAATTTCTTAAAACTAATTTTACTTAGTTAAATTTGGTAGATTTTCCAATAATTTTTTTATGAAATTTTTAAAATGGTGTAATTTTTTTTTTTAATTTCAGATGTGGATATATCGTGTAGACTCTGAACGATATCATTGTGAATAAATTGTGTCATTATTACACGATTTAATATAAGATTATGTGAAATTGTGGAAAGAGAAGACAATTTTAGTTGATTGAATGAAATTGTGTAATAAAGATACAATTTTAATTAACTAATTAATTGATTAATTAAAATCAGTATGTACTGCACAATTTGAGGGTGATTAATTCTCCACCCCTTTTTCTTCTGTTTTTCTCAACATTGCATTGGGTTATTCACATAAAATTAATAGGAATTAATTACATGGTGGAATCTTGAATATATAATTATTGAAATTAAATTGATGTGAAGTTAATTTGAAAAGTTACCTATTGTAAAGAAACTGTATGTAAAAGGTAGCTAAATAAAAAGATGGTTTTTTATATGTTGAAAATTTAAAAAATTTTCCTAATTAGTGTAATTTTTTTGTGAAATTCCCAAAATGGTGCAATTTTTTTTTTAATTCCAGATGTGGGTTATCATTACGAAATAAATGGTGTCATTATTGCACGATTAAGATTATGTAAAATTGTGGAAAGAGAAGACGATTTTAGTTGATTGAATGAAATTGTGTAATAAAGCTACCATTTTAATTAACTAATTAATTGATTAATTAAAATGGTTACTGAGGTGATTAATTCTCTCATCCTTCCTCTTCCTTCTATTTTCTCATCTTGCTTCGGATTGTGCACATAAAATTAATAAATTAATTCATAGTGGAATCTTATTGAATATATAATAATTAAGATTAATTGTCATTAAATAATTGAAATTAATATAAAGTTCATTTGAATGGTTACCTGTTAGGAAGAAAAGAAGTTCCTTGTTGTGAAGAAAATGTATGTAAAATATATAAAAAGTAGTTAAATAAAAAGATGATTTTTATATAGTGAAAATGTAAATTATTTGAACTTGTTAGATTTTAAAACTTATTTATGTCTTTTTCCTTCTTAAAACTACTCTAACTCTCTTCTCTTATATAAAAATAACTTTTGTTGTAGTTTTATACAAATTCTCAAACTACTTCTGCTCTCTTTTTTTCTTTTATAAAAATTCCTATACTTATTTAGATTTTTTTCCTTTGTAAAATTACTTATGTTATTTTTTCTTCTACAAAAAAGCTTCTGTTTTTTTTTCTTTTAAAAAATAATCATCTCTATAGACACTAGAAAATGTTCATATTGTACATATTTTATTTTTAAATTGATTTGGTAATCTATTTTAATATATATTTTGCTTGAAGAATGATATCATTCATGTTTACTATATTTTTTTTTAAATTGTAGCAATTATTATTTTATAAAAGAAAAAAATAAAGAGCAAAAGTAGTTTTAAGAAGGAAAAAAATCTAAACAAGTTTGAAAATTTTTATAAAAGAAAAAAATAACATAAGTAGTTTTACAAAGGAAAAAAATCTAAATAAGTTTGGGAATTTTTATAAAAGAAAAAAAAAAGAGCATAAGTAGTTTGAGAATTTTTATAAAATTACTGCAAAAGTTATTTTTATATAAAAGAAGAGAGTTGGAGTAGTTTTAAGAAGGAAAAAGATATAAATAAGTTTTAAAATCTAACCAGTTCAAATAATTTACATTTTCACTATATAAAAATCATCTTTTTATTTAACTACTTTTTACATATTTTACATACATTTTCTTCACAAAAGGTAACTTTTCTTCACAGCAGGTAACCATTCAAATGAACTTCACACTAATTTTAATTATTTAATGACAATTAATCTCAATCATTATATATTTAATAAGATTCCATTATGAATTAATTATATTAATTTTATGTGCACAACCCAATGCAACATGAGAAAATAGAAGAGGAAGGGTGAGAGAATTAATCACCCTCAAATTGTAACCATTTTATTTACTCAATGAATTAGTTAATTAAAAGTACCTTTATTACACAATTTCACCCAATCAACTAAAATAGTCTTCTCTTTCCACAATTTTACATAATCTTAGATTAAATCTAATGACATGATTTATTCATAATTGATATAGTGCAGAGTCTACAGGATTATTTATTCGCAATAATATGTGTCGAGATTTATTCCGCAATAATATGTGTCGAGTCTACACGTTTTATCCATATCTAGAATTAAAAAAAAAGAATTATACCATTTCAAAAATTTCATAAAAAAATTACACTAATTTGAAAAATTTGGCACAAATGGAAAATTAACAATTATATATTATTATGTTGTAATAATGAAGAAATGAAAGATTTATAGACTAATTCTTAGAAAAGATGTTTGGACATATTATTTATTAACTTAAAAGAACGTATGAACACTTGATATTAAATGATATATTATGAAAATTTTAGAACACTATTCAATTATTTCTCTTATCTCTAGACCTCATTTTTGCATTATTTATTTTGTCTTTTTATTTTATGATAATAGCCTAGATGATTTATTGAAATGTACTGCCATCCATCTTGGATGGATGAAGCTAATATGCAGTATACATATTATAATAAATTAAACCATATTTGTGATAGTTGAATATTAATATATTTCAAATGTTAATATATAACCATAATGGTTATATATTAACATATTTAAAAAAGTTAAATTTTAATTCTAGTCGTTGTTTGTCATATTAAGTAATTTAAGTCTAAATGAATTATTTAATTCTTATAATTGTTTAATTATTACAATTGTTTTGTTTATCTGATTAAAATTGTTAATTTTATTTAGGATGTAAGTTTAGCGTTAAATAAATATTGTATTTAAAAAGACTTAGATTCAGATAGATATTTCTATATTAGTTTGTATAATATTCAACGAAAATTGTGAATTTCTTTTCAGCAATAACAAATTTTAATATACCTTCTGTTAAATTAAAGAATTAAAATTTTAATTTAACACTATTTTTGTTTGTTTACCTCTTTTAGATGAGTTATTGGATCAACTCGACTCACTAAAATTTTAACCCAAATTAAGAGGATTATAAGTGGTTAAATTCATAATTTTTTTTTTATTTTCTTCTTCAGTGATTAACCAAATTTATTTCATTTTATTAAATTTTATTTAATTATATGAGGGCAGCCAGCTAGTTTGGGTGACTTGTAGGTTCCTAATTTTGAATTTCATATACTCAATTTTAAATTTTTATTCTTATTTATTTTTATTCTGGATAGGCATAGGACGTGACAGGCAGTACCTCTTTTTTCACTAGTTATTTATAAAGAAAATTATCATTTATTATCTAAAAAATAAATTATAATTTTTAGTATCAATTATTTTATTGCTATTTTTAAAATATTTATAAATATAAAATCATATTTTATATCTATTGTAATTTGATTATATATATATATATATATATATATATATATATATTAAAATTAAAATTGTTTGAAGAGAAATAAAAGATTATGATTTTAGTATGTAATATTTGGAATGAACTCCTTTCAGCTCTTCTAATTAAAAAAAAATCATTTTGTAGCCTTTAAATTTAATAAGATAAGATTTTAATATCTAAACATTAAATTTGACTCACTGAAATTAGTTTTAAAAAATTCATTTTATTAATTCGTCAAAATTAGTACTTATGAATTATGAATTATAATAGTAATTTTAACTTCATAAAACTAAAAGAACTTCTTCAAAACCAGAATTATTAAAAGGATTACAAATGTAATTACCTTATTAAAAGATTATAAACAATCTAATGAGCTGTATTCATATTAATTAAATTTCATATAGTAAAAGAAATCAAAATTTCCTTATAAATAAGGAATATTAGGAAACAAAGAATCTACTAGTGTAAATTTTATAGTCATCTTCCACAGCTTCTCATAGATTCAATGCTTTCGGGTAGATTTCTATATGGACTTTCCACATCTGATAGTTTTATCCATCGGTGGTATTGCTGAAAAAATTGAACTCTCCTTCCATTGATGCACTATATTTTTTCCGACCTCACATAAGTTCTAATACTAATTGTTGGAATTTGCAGAGAATAAAACTGAATATAAAAAATTGCTTGCTTTAATATGATTCCAAACTTATACAATGAACATTAAGTACATGAAAACTAAAATTGAATCCTAAAAATATGCAAAGAAGTATAAAATAACTAATTCCTTAAGTCAAGGAGAATTATTAAAAAATAAAAAATAAATAAGTATCAGCATTCTAATGAGTAACTTTAACAGAAATAAAACAAAGCTTTCACTTCTTAGTTTTAAAGTGTCAACACTAATTTGTAATTTATGGACTATTTAAGTTTTTGTTACTGCTATAATATAAATCAGATTTACAGTGCATGACTAAATAATTTTACGCAGAATACTTTTCGCTATAGTAATATATATATTGATATGAATTGAGAAAAAAGAAATCAGTTGTCTACAACTAAAGTATTAACATGTATCAAAATATTTTACTGAAATCCTGACTCTTGAGGATGTAATTGATGCTGCGTCCTACATAAAGTGACTTACATTGTCACAAAACTAGAAGCACTTTGTGAAATGAAATTGTGATATTAAACTACACACAACCACACACAAGGATAGTATAAGTAGTAACAACGTGCAGCAAATAGAAATAAGATGCTCTTTTCTTTCGTTGTTTTGAGATTAGGTGAACTTTAGCAACTGAATTTCAGATGAGAGAATACATTACAATGAACTAATGGCCATAAATGATATCCAGCACTGCCGAAGTCAAATCAGTATCACCATGAAGATGTGAGTCAGAGAGTGAATTGAGTTTCATCTTTATCTTCTCAACTGATTCCAGTGTGTTCTCAGATTGAGAGGGTAGGGAGGAGAGTGATCCTAGCCCTGGATTTTGGCTGTTGAAAACTGAGAACAAAGTTGCAACTTGTTCACCACGGTTGAGGAAGAAATGGAACAAGCCCTTGGGGATGACAAAGACGTCACCAGCATTGAGAGTCTTTTGGAAGAGCTGGTTTTGCGTGTTGAGAAACGCAGCCAGCAACCTACCTTGGTTCACATAGATAATCTCAGTGGCTCTGGGGTGGTTGTGGAGGTTCACAAGCCCATCCACTTCAATGTCACTTCTACCAATTGCAAGGCCAAGAGTGTTGAGCCCCACAAACTTGGAAGCAGTAACAATTTTAACTGACGAACCAAAATCGTCCCTTGAACCAGATTTGCTTAGTTCGTTGCTCTTGAAATCATGGGCACTTGTGTTATCTGGGTTCTCACAGGAGAGGCCGTTGATGAATATGGCTTCTTTTGGGGTTGAGTACTTGTAGGGCAATAGTCTTTCACGTTATCACATTCAGCTAAACAAACATGTGTGTGAGTAATGGCTATAAGAAACACGAGGAAGAAGGAAGAATGGGATTTTATCTTCATCTTCGATTGGTTTTTCGCCTAGTCAATGTTGTTTAGTCTTCTTCAACGTTATATAACATGTATGAGCATGTGTGACTAAGGTCTTGATGTAAGGAATCTTTGCCAATGTGTTTTTGGGTTGCAAGAAAAACAAGTTACGGCATTCTTGGAGTTCACTGCTGGCTTAGACACTGATGCATTGCTTGTAAGAGACATTTTCTTATCTAATGGGTTGTCTACACCTTGTTGTCTGTATCAGCAGCCTATAAGAATGTGATAGGTTTAGAGTATGAATTTATTTATTCAGTTTAAAATGATGAAATTCAAATAAATCAGACCTATCCATTTTTAAGTGATGTTTCTGTTTATAGTCATTGTTATTGTCTTGTATGAGGTTAAATTTAAGTCTAACTTAAATTTATCTAATTTGATTAGTGATATTAAGTGAGATAAAGATTTCACTGTCTTAATAATATGATATTAAAATTTATTTTAACAAAGTTTATTTTATTGGATCTATAAAATTTTATTGGACCAATCACAAATACTAGTCTCACACAAAAAATGTTCATATCTTGGAATAAGAAGATGTGTTCAAGATCTCAATTACAAACAAAAGTTCAATTTACAAGATACAATTCTTATTACATTTCAAGTATTGTGATAATAAATTAACCATAAAGTCACTTTTTAATATCATATTAAAATCTAAAAAGGATGTGAACATTATATATTTTTTGCATGGTTAGAAATTCAAATATGAATCCAAATCTCACATTAAAAAAAATAACAAAGAACAAAATTAATGATCTTACATAAAAGAAAACTCATAATGAACTTACATTAATTCTTAATGTAAATCTAGCTCAAATTATTATCTACCTCTCAAGTATTATTATTTTATAAACCTATGTAGTTACTTATAGATAAAATATGATTTTAAACATTTAAACTTTTTTACCGTATCATATTGTAACCTGTAGTTATTTAAAGATAAAATATGATTTTAAACATTTAATTCTTTTCACTGTTTTATTTTGTTGTCAGAACTAATGAATGCGTCAGCTCAACTAAAAATCAACAAATTCTTTAACTTATGATTATATATTCCATATTGAACTAGTGTGAAAAGTAAATAATTGCTTCAAAGCGGGTCAATAATTTCTTTTAAACAATAACTTTTAAATGTTTCTGTAAACTCTTTTCTTACTAAAAAGTTTAAAGTATTTATCATTTTTTTAAAAATTGTAATTTTAAATAATATTATTATATATTGTTGAACCTTAAACCTAAATATTACTATATATTTTATTTTTATATGTATTTTGAATGTTAAAAATTTATAAAATATTGTTTTTAGTTTTTACTATTATTAAGTTATAATAATGTATTTTTTTATAATATATTTTATATATTATTTAATTATTTGTATTATTTTATTCATATTAGTTTAACCAATGATTCAACCATATCCTAATCAGTTTAATAACTAGTCCGTTTCTCAAAACATTATTATTAGATCGAATATTGTTTTAGTACGTTCACAAAAAAATAAGAGTACAAAAAATTGCTTTAGGACATATACTCAATAATACAAGATACTTCTTAAAAAAAAAATCCAATCAATAAATAGTTATGACAAACAAGAGGATACTTTTGTTGTATGTAAATATTAAAACACATCCAATTGTATATTAATAACTTTTATTGTAGATACTAATGTACCACAACTCAAACATCCTTGATAAACTAAATATTTTTCTATACAACTAAATATCTGTGCACATATAAATGATGAATAACAGTACAATAATTTTCTGACTTTAGGCTAAATCCTTGTGCTACGTTGTCCTAGGATATAGTAAACTAATTATTTTCGCATATTCCGTATTGATAAAAGAAATTGAAAGGCCTGATCTGATTCAAAATTGTTTTCTACAGTGTGTATTCCAACTTTGGGTCTCTACCAAGAATAATCTGCCTATACAAACTATAACAAATAATTTTAAAGAAACCAATATCCTTTAGCAAAAGACAAGAATGAATCTCTTGTTTCACCGCTAAGCAAACCAAGGTGCTACCGCTCCATGATATGTAGCCACCACCAACCACGGCCAAAGAGGAGTACAAAGTCAATCAAATAATACTCTGCATGTTCCAACCACCGCAAACCTAACCACCCAAAACTAGGAAATTGTCACCTTAATTCAGGCTTCAGTGTTCAACTCAGTTTCATCTCAACATTTGTGCCTCACAAAAACAATATTCTTAAGCAAGACTCAAAACTGGTTAACCAAATCATAATATGAGTAAATGAAAAACCACCTTTTTTTCCACTGTTGGAACTCGGAACTATCTAGGATCCGCACATAGTAAAATATCAGGAAGGTGAACACCGGGATGAATAGCTATTGTTCTGCAACTCCAGACAAGGAACAGGGAAAACCTCGGTGGCAAAACCAGAGACATATTCACAACGCCATCTTGTGGATAAGGCTACACCATGCAGGGTAATGTTTTTGAAGCATAAGCCATCAAATGATGAACCCTCTACACCCTCCAAAACTGGGGCTTTTGTTGAGTTTATACTGACCACATTACTGATCAAAATATCTTTGAATCTAGGAACAGCTTTTGGATCCCACCCATCATCAGGATGATCATTTGAACCTCTACTGAACCTGATGGGTATCTTCACTCTCTCCATTCTTATATTACTTATAGAAACATTAGCTACATAGCCTCCTCTGCCTTTGTCAGATTTTATCCGAACACCAGCTGAAGAATCCCACACATGCAAATCCTCAATTGTGATATTTGAAATTCCGCCAGACATTTCACTACCTATGCCTACTCCAGAACAAGTGGGGGTAGTGCCTGATATTCTCCTCACTATAATATTTGTGCTAGGATGTGCCACCGTGATTCCATATTGATCCCAACCACTCTTAATAGCAACAAGATCATCCCCACTTTCTATGTAGTTATCTTCAATACATACGTTGGAACTTGAGTCTGTATTATCAGAAAGGAAATTCATTATCATTAGCAAGGTGATTTGAGTCTACCACTTGCTCAATGCCAAGCAAGATAAAAGAAATGGAAGAAAGGAGGATAAAGAATAACAATGGAACAAGACAAACCTGGGTCTATGCCATCAGTATTGGGAGCATTAAGGGGGGCCAAGATTGTCATCCCTTTGATCACAACATTTCTGAAAGAAAACACGCCAGATTATTCGACCTCCATGAAGTTTTTGTTGTTAAAAAAGCTAAAAACCTACTAGTGTTAACTGAACCTAGTTTCTTACATGTTCCTACAACTACAATTAGCTAGGATATCACATTATAAAACTTATATCTTGAGTGGTTAAGACAGAGCAAACTTGCTGCAACTGAAGGGGGCTGATAAACACGACTACTAAGGTATAATACGAAGGAATGTTATTTCTTAGTAAATTAAAAAAATGTGTTTAATTAAATGTCAATATTTCTAGGAAATTTTTTTAAAATTCACAGGAATAAAAATGAAGTAAAATATGGAATTACTACTTTTTCGGCTTGAACAATACTTCGGAAAAAAAAAAAAAAAAACTCGAAGATTATATGAAACATGAAGATATTAAATTTCCAAGTTCAAATTCCATGGAATGATTTAGTAAACTGTGAAAAAAAATAGTGACAGAAGTGAGAATAGGCAAAAAGATCAAACCTGCAGTAAACAGGATGGATGGTCCAAAAAGGAGAATTTCGAAAGGTGAGGTTTGATATGAGAACATTATCCGAGTTCATTATTTCAAGGAGGTGCCCCCTTGTATGCTCCAATGTTCTGTTCCACCAAAGTTCCCACCACATCTTTCCTTGACCATCTACAGTCCCATTTTGTCCTACAAACCCAATAAGAAAATTAATACTTTGTTAAACGGTGGCGTACAATATGTGGCTCACATACTCAATTAATTAACGGTAGCGTACAAGTATAGCAAACTTGAATTAAATAATCTCGTCTCTTTCTTTCTCATGAGTCACTAACTGCGTTGAAATCTATAAACTAGCACTTAAATATGTAATCTAACCTCTTGTCTGGAGTAGTCTCTTACTATAATTAATCGAAATTGACTTTTTTCGTCCCCATAAACTGTTTTTCTAACATTGTTCAACACTGGAGGAAAAATATTTTCTAACATTTTTCTGACATTTCCTCGATTAGTTTGTTGTTGCAACATATGAATTGAAGAAAAAGAAAAAAACCCTCATGTTTTACCTGTAATGACAACATTGCTAACGCCATTTCCATGAATAAGGCTAATGTGCCTTCCTCCGAGCCTCTCTCTACCTCTTCCATAAGATGGCAATGCCTCAATTATCGGCCATTCTTTCGGGTCCTGTGGATCAAAATTTAAATTAATTAATAAACAAAACAGTACACTCATCATATTTCAGAAGCGTAATCAACGCCAAGGCATTTACGAAATAAACCAAAATAAAAAAGTCATTGATCAAGCATGATTTGGTCGGTACCATGTGGTTGCTAATTGTACCATTTGTCGCCACAGAAGTCAAAAAGCAATTTTTCACCTCTTTTCTGAACAAAAACAACAATTTCGATAAAAAATAATAATGAAGGTGACTTCTAAAAGGTTGTTATATTATTCTAAATTTTTTCACAGAACAAAAGAAAGAAAAAGACAAATGAAAAACCATGAGCGGAACCCAGCCGCATATTCCTCCTCAATCAAGCCGGTTACGATCAATCTTTATTAAAACGAAACAATTCAATTCGCAAATCACTTGTGAACCACAATCTAAACGGAATACAAGAACAAAAAAAAAACGAAATAAAAAGAAAAATCGAGACCTGTGAAGCGAGAATAACGGCACCGTGTTCAAGAAAAAGCGTGAAATTACTGGTGAGATTGAAGCTGCCGGTGAGCCAGGTTCCAGCGGGGATATTCAGCTGGGCCCCACCGCGGTTCTGGAAGCGCTGCATGTACAGAATCGCCCTCCGGAACGATTGAGTGTTGGAAGTGGTGCCGTCGCCGACGCCGCCGAAGTCCCGGATGGACATGACGAGCTTCCGGGGCGGAACGTGGCGGAAGAAGGCGGCGCATGTTGTGGGAAGGGGCGGAGGCTGGGGGCCGGGGAGGAGCCAGACGGGCCTGGCGGGAAGGTGGAGGGAGAGAAAGGTGAGGAGGGTGAAGAGGAGGAAGAGGAGGGGGCAGGAGGGTCGCTTGCAGGTGGTGAGGAACAGAGCTCCGAAGGTTGTTTTGTCGGATTCCATGCGATGAATGGAACAGAGGACGAAGCGTTTGATTTTCTTAACGTTGGAAGAGTTTGTGGTGGTGGCTGTGGTGGTGTGATGTGATAGGTTGAGGTGAAGGTGGAAGGAAGTGCGTGTTGCACTAATATTTGCATATCGGTGAGCGCGTTTCACACCAGGGGAGGGTACGCAGTGTAAGAAAGAGGAAAATTAAAAATTAAGAAAATATTAAAGTAGGGTGGGTGGGGCCCAGTTTGCAAATTCATAAGATACTTGGATGTTCGTTTTGTTTTGTCTGGTGTGGCTCTCAAACTCCCCTAATACAAATCATGTGCGGCCGTTACTCGCGCTTTTGCTCCCTCTTCCACCCTATAAAATACTCTCATGTCTTCAAATAGATTCAGCAAAGATATTTATGGCGTTTTAATTTACTTATTTTTATGATTTAATAAAATTTTATGTTTTTTTTGTAAATTTAAACAGTTTAACTTAAGTTTTTATGAAAAAAATTTGATTATTCAAAATATTTCTATTTTTTAATTCAACCTCTGTTGTGCTGTTCAATTTGGTGGAGTGATGATTTGATGTTATAATTTCAAGTACAATATCATGAATTTAAAGAATATTAATTTAATTTATAAAATAAAATAATATTATTTTTATTAAAATAATTAAGGTTTTATAATTTTATTTTTATTATTATTCTAATTTTCTGTTTAGAATTACAAAATCAAATTATTATGTATCCAAATGAACATCATGACAGATATTCAATTAAAAAGTATAAATTATATAACAGAAGACATTACAAACACTCACTTAAAAAATATGTAAAAATTTTTAAAAATCAAGGAAATGAAAATTTTAATAAAAACTTAATTAAAAATACTTAAATTTATGTTATACTTGCAATCAAATTAACCTTAAATTTATTTAAATTTATCATGGTGTATATGATTAAGTTAATTATCTGTGGTAATTTTCTATAAAGAAATTTGATTGTATTAATCTTATTTAATAGTTAATTTAATGCCAACAAATAGAAAAAAAAACAGAGGTTAAAATGTATTATATTATTTTTCATATTATAGTTTCTAAATTTTAGAATGAATCTGATTTCAATATCTTAAGATGTGTATTTATTAGTTTGCTTTTAAAGCAGTAATTGGGTGCAGGCCACCGTTCCGTGCGGTGGAGTTGACATGGGGAATCAAAAGCTGTCACTGACACATTCATTTCTTTTTCTCCTCGGTGACACGTACGATGTATCAATCTTTTTTATGTGACTCACCTTTTTCTGTACCGGGATGCAACTTTACACATGAATACACCGTTTGATAGGTGTGAACTTATTTGACTTTAAATTTTATTGAGTTTGTTTGTTATATTTGAATCTTATTTTAGGTATAAAAACTAATGTTCTTATTTAATTAAAATTAGGATGTTATCAGATTATTTAGAAGTGTTTATTAAATAAAACGATGGAATATACTAAATTGTGAAACATGCAACCACATTTTGAAACTAGTATAAAATAAATTATGTATCAAGAGGACATCCACTTTTGTTTCACGAAAGTAATATTTTTGTTTGTATTCTTATAGGAATAAATTTAGAAAATATAAAATAATTTTATTTGTTGGTTAACATCTATTATAGGTGGAGGATCTTTGCAACACAATAAAAGAAATTAAAAGTTTTGTATAACTATATATATGTATATTTTATATATATAGCTATATATAAATTAAGAAAGTTACGAGTAAGCAGTAATAACAAAAAATTCCTTTTAAATCAATTTTGGAGGACATTCTACATCGGTTTCAAAACGATATAGATACATGATAAAAGTCTTGGATTTTATACGTTAGTTCTATAACCGATATAGTATGTGCATATATTACATCGATTGATAAATAAATCACCAACGTAAAATGTTAATTCTAAGAACGCTTATAAGGAGATACCACATTGATTATGACTCTCAAACCAATGTAATATCTATCATATTACATTGGTTGAGAGTCATAACCGATGTAATATCTACTCTATTACATCAGTTGTGGCTCACAATCGATGTAATATCTCTATTTAAAAAAAATCTAAAATTTTTCAGAATTCTTTGATAAAATCTAATACATACAATCAAGTAAAGAAATTTCCAGAATGTTTCGACAAGTATAGATAGGTGAAATAGAAAAAAAATGTAAAAAATACTAAAAGAATAAAAAATAAATAGTAAACAATGAAATTTTAGAATTTTCAGAGGTCTCAATCTGAGCTCTCTATCAAAAGTTATAGTCATTTGAAGTTTTTTTGCCCTAAATTTTGGCAAATCAAAATTTATAATAAATTTATATAATCTACTGTCAAATATACAATAAAATCAAGTTATTTCTAAAAAATTTGGGTTAAAAACAAGTTTCTAACTATTTTTAATAAATTTTACAAAAAATGTTAACCTCTTGCAAAGAGAAGTGGCAAGGGGTGTGTCACAAACGGGATCACGACGGGACACGGTGATCCGAAAAAATATTAATTATTAAAACAATGGAGTCGCCACCATAGTTTTTATGAAAAACTATGGAAAAACTAAAAAACGAGGATAAGGCTAGTTTGCAAAAATCGGATCTAGATCCGAGAGTCGGTCACGTGTGGAGAAGGTATTAGCACCCCCACAACGCCCGTCCTAAGATGGTACCTTTAATTAAATAAATAAATCGAGTGTGATTTTTCAAAACATTTATTTTCCTAAGATAAAAGACAGAGATTAAGATAAAAGAAAAAAATATTTTTTTTTAGTTTTGGGGGCTGACAAGGTTTGACCTTGCTCCTAAGTATCTCTATCGGGGACAAAGAATAAGGGTTACATAGTTCTTTCAAGAAAATGATTTGTTTGAAATGTTTGATATTTTTTTTTATGTTTTTGAAAATTTGGTATATTTTATTCTTTTTATATTTTTAGAACATTTAGCGTTTTCGAAAGTTAAACTTTATTTGAATATTGCTTGACGCGTACGACCCTTTGATATTCCAAAAGAAGTTAAAATTTTTCAAATTAATTCCCGTATGACGCGAGCGGTCAATTAAGAAATTAATAGAAAATTTATTAAAATAAAACACATTTTTTTTGTAAAACAAGAATAAATATGAAAATAGACCTTAAAAGAAGAAAAACAAAAAAAAAAGAAATAATCCAAAATTAAACTACCAAAGTTTTTTTTAAATTTTATACTTTTTTGAAAAAAACAATTAAGGGTAGTTTTGGAATCTGAGAAATTTGTTGATGTAGGTCCTAACTCATGTGGTGCAAGAAGCAACTCGTTAACTAGAACCCAATCAAGGTTAGGGACATTTTTGGTATGAGATAGTGAGTGCAAGGACACCATGGCACCAACACCACTTGGCAAAGGATTAGGAGGCGGCGTCGACGGCGGCGACAACGTCGACGAGGGCATTTTTTATGTCGTTTTGATGGTTGTTTCGAGGTTGTTTTGTGGCTGTTTTCACTGTAGTTTGGGGCAATTTTTGGTGGCTATTTTCGGTGTCGTTTGGGGCTGTTTTGGTGGCTATTTTTGGTGCAGTTTGAGTGCTTTTTTGGTGTTGTTTGGGTGATGTTTTTGGTACAGTTTGGGTGCTGTCTTTGGTGCAGTTTGGGACAATTTTGGATGCAGTTTGGGTACTGTTTTTGGTACAATTTAGGTGCTGTTTGGGTACTATTTTTGGTACAATTTGGGGCTGTTTTGGTGGCTATTTTCGGTACAGTTTGGGTGCTGTTTTTGGTGCAGTTTGGGGTTGTGAGGTGATTGTGAGGTGATTATGAGGTGATGTGAGAGAGAGTGAATAAAAAAAGAAAGAATGAAGACGTATATGCATGTTTGCAAAAAAATAAAATAGAGACAAACAAATAAACAAATCATATCATTCGACAAACTCATGCAACATTATGTCCCTTCCATCATGAAAATCATGCCTCTGGAACGTTTTGTTATCCCCTTTTCATTGCTTCACAAGCTCTTATTACTTTCCTTTTTCAACCGTTTCCCTCTCCAATAAATAATAACATGAGAGTATAATCTCTTCTTTTTTAGAACACTTCTCCCCCTTTTTTTTCTTCTTTTTTGTGTTTTTTTCCTTTAAAGAGAGTCCTCTCTTTTTATTTCCCAAAAGGCCCCTACGTTTTCATTTCCCAAGAGACCATGCCTTTTTTACTTCCCAAGAAAAAATTACGTCTCTTCACTTCCCAAGAAATCTCATGCCTCTTTACTTCTCAAGAAATCTCATGCCTCTTCATTTCCAAAATTTTTTTATTACTTTTTTTAAGGAAAATAATTTTTTTTTAGAACACTTTTGAAATAAAGTTTACCCGGACGAAATTGGGTGTTGATGGGGTGTCGAACCAAGCATTCACGGTAGAGAAAGGCTCACGCGTCAAGTGTATAACATCCTTGAAAACCTACAACGTAAAAAAAGTTAGCAAACCACCTATGTCAAAAATAAGCGTGAGTGAGAGTGAAAACGCAGATAACACACAAAGAGACTCAGCGGCACCATGAGGGAAACACAAATAATGAAAGTACTGAAAACATTAGGTTAATAAATTCGCATGCGCTCACTCAAAAATTGAAAATTTTCACACGTTGGAGCATATTATATCAGTTGTAGCGAGAACCGATGTAATAGACACTTTCTACATCGGTTGTAAGTAACAACCAATGTAGTATCTAGCACCTATTGCACTGGTTGAGACTCACAACCGATGTAATAGGTTCAACGTCAAACCAAATTTTGAATTTTTATTTTTTCAGTCTTTTCTACATTGGTTAAAAATGTCAATTGATGTAAACTGGGGTATATTACATCGGTTCATCAACAACCGATGCAATATCTCTTTATACAATTTCAAAAATACCACCGCATTTTTGTTTACATCAGTTATGTTTTAACCGACATTTTATCCTGTTGTAGAATGTGTTTTTCTACTAGTGAAAAGTTCAATGAAGAAGGGATTCTTCCTTTAATGAAAACATTAAATATGAAAATCGAAGAATTTAATAACAAGTGATAGGGTAGACTCAAATTATAATTAGGATAGACTTTGAATGACTTTGATTTTATATTAAAAAACGAGTTTAAGTTCGACTCATCCTCAGAAAACCAACATAATGAATTCGACCTCATTTATATACTATAAATTAATCTTATCTCTAATCGACCTCACTTATATATTGTAAGTTAATCTTATCTCTAGTCGATGAGAGATAATATTCAACATCAATGATGCTCATTCTCCTCCTTTCTTCCATTTTTCTCTTCTTTCTCATTGTGCTCAAATTCTCTTCCTGGCTAAATTAATGCCAACAATATATTAAAGTCATGTTTCTTTCTTCTCTTATGCCACTCTTTTGTGTCACTATTCTCTTCTAATGTCACTCCTCCTCTAAGTTAGTGTATAAAAGTACTCTATCCATGCAACGTAAACAAGAGTATCTCGTGTCAATCTTTATAAGTCACGATCATCTTCTAAATGATTTTCTTTATATTCTTATTTGTTGCTTTGAGTGTCTTGTTCATCTTCAGGTGATAGGGGAAAGAATTATGATGTTGAATGAGTATTGAATTCTTCACATAGATCTAACATCATTTTTTTTTTCGTTGTTCGCCCTTCAGTACTTGAACACCATATCTCTTTGGAAATGCCTTCTCATTCGCTTCAAGTGGATTAGGACTTCCCTTTGGCTGGTTGGATTAAAGTTAACACGAATGGTGTCGTCATAGGTTCACTTGGGCTTGTTGCCTATGTTGGTATCTTTAGATGGGGCATGGAGGAGTTTGTTGGTGGTTTTTCTTCTTTTCTTGGGAGTTTAATCTTTTTCTTTTTGTCGAGTTTATGGGCGTTATCTTGGCGATTAAGCATGCTATAGATGCTAGTTATAGGCGTTTATAGCTAGAGAGTGATTCTATCCTAGTTTGCCAAGCTTTTATCTCATCCCAACTTGTTCCTTGGTCTATTAGAGGAAGATGGAATAAGTGTTTACCTTTTGTAAAGAGATTGGTCTCAAAATTTCTCATATTTTTAGAAAGGGTAACCATTATGCTGATAAACTTGCTTCTTAAGTGTTGAACAATATGTTTGAGTTTCTTGGTATGGTAGCTTACCTTCAAGCATTACTTTATATTTTTCTTTTTATAATAGGTATATGTTCCCAATGCTTGGACTTGTTTAGATTTTTTTGGAGAGTGATTTTATATTTCTTTCCATGGGTTTGACTTAATCCCCATATTTTTTTGTTCTTTTTTTATGGTATGTTTCTTTTTATCTTAAAAAAGAATTAACGGTTGTAATTAGAGGTATTGCAAAGTCATTAAAACCTATTAAAATCTGTTTAATTGGTTTTGAATGTTTGCTCCTAGATGAGATGTGTGACCATATTCTTCTCTCAACTATAATACTCTTTTGTAACAGCTAGAAGGTGCTTACCTATAAATAGAGACCACCCCTCACTACTCCAAAACACACCAATTGAAGCATTTATCTATTCTCTTCTTTCCACTGTCCTAGGTATTTTTGTTCATAAGAGAGCTTGCTTGCTAGTTCTGAAATCCTTGGAACCACTCGAGGTTCCTATTGTATCCTGGGGGACTTGCAGAATACATCACATAAAAGTCCTTAAGGACAATGATCATTCATGACTCGAAAAATTGATCATATTCGTGTTTTCAGCCATTTTCAACAACAATCTTAAGAACTTATGACTGACGGTATGAAAATCAACAACAACTCTACACTACAGATGTCAAACTTTGCTTCCACAACACAAAAAGGTATGATAAAAAAAACCTTGATCACAAGAAAAAGAATAAATCTAATTTTTCTCGTCCCAATAGACCTTGTGACAAATGAGTGGAACACTTTGGGGCTACCAGGCGTATCTATGCAAAAAGAAATGTGTTTTCCTCCTACCTAGTGTAGGGGATGGAGAAGAACAAATTTTTCTAGGTGATTCCAAGACAACTGTTGTCTTTGGAAAATAAAAAGTCATTTTAAAAATTACATATGGAATTTAATCCCTGTAACACTGTTGGGAATGGTGATGGTCAAAGTGTCATTCGAATCTGTTAAGATTATTATGAAAAAAATAATGTGTTTTTGGAAATGGAATATTACGATCAAGGTCTTTTTATACTCAATATTTTTGTTATTATTAATGAATTTAGATCGATGTCTTGGTGCTTATATTTTTTATTCTTATGATATGTGTCATGCTAGATTAGGACATGTAAATTCTTCATATGTTATTAAATTGCAACGATTAGGATTAACTAAAATCCATGAGTAATTAAACTGTTGGAGGATGCGTGGTTCCTGGTCAAGAAGAAAAAATATGCAAACTTTTAAAATCTTTGTATGGGATTAAACAAGTGCCAAAACAATGGCATGGAAAACTTGATAATGTCTTACTTTGTGATGTTTTTCTACTAATGATGTTGATAAATGTGTGTACACTAAATTTGAAAATGGTGAATGTGTCATTATATGTTTATATATGGATGACATGTTGATTTTTGGTACATGGATTGATGTAGTTTCTAAAACAAATTTTTCTTGAATCTAAGTTTGAAATGAAAGCTATGGGTGAAACAAGTGTGATTATAGGAGTTAAAGTCATAAGGAAGGGAGATAGAATATTATTATCCTAAGAGCAATACACTAAGAAACTTATAAGCAAGTTTGACTATTATGATTTTAAATCAATAAGCACCCCTTATGATACTAACTCAAAATTAAAGAAAAACAAGGGAGAATCTATTTCTCAATCTCAGCATACCTATATAATCGGGAGCTTATTGCATTTAATGAGCTTTTCTAGGCTAGACATTTCTTATGCAGTAAGTGGACTGAGCAAGTATACTCAATGTCCTAGTGAGGATCATTGGGATGCACTTGGAAGACTCATGAGATATTAAAGAGATACAATGGATTATGTCATTGAATATAATGGATTTCTCGTTGTTCTAGAAGGCTACAGTGATGCTAACTGGATCTCTGAATCAAATGAGACAATATCCACTAGTGGTTATATATTTACATTTGGGGGTGGTGCAGTTTCATGGAGATCAGCCAGATAAACAATTATTGTTAGATTAACAATGAAATTAGAGTTTTTTTTCTCTTAAAACTGTTGGAAATGAAGTTGAGTGGTTGAAAAAACTTCTTAGCAAACATTCTATTAGGTATGGAACCAAACCCATCTGTATCAATACACTGTGATTGTCAATTGGCAATAACTATAGCTAAAAACAAAAGTTATAATTGAAATAATAGACTTATACTTTTGGGACAATTTGGTAAAGCAGCTAGTAAAGAGAGAAACAAATTTCATTGATTATGTCAAGTCATAACGAATTTGGTTGATCCTCTAACAAAACCTCTAGGGAGGAACTTGATTTTAGAAATATAGAGGGGAATGAGACTCAAGCCCCTTGCAAAAAAAAAAAAAAAAGTGATGGGAACCCAACCTTTGTAATTTGAGATCCTATGAATAAAGTTCATATGGGTAAAAACAAGTCACTTGTTAGTTCTGCTAGCACTAAATTTGATTTAAAATTTATTTGTCCATTCTTATGGTGTGTGTGAAAATGCTAGATACTACATTATTAAGAGGATAAACTTTGTCGTTAAAATTCTATGCGGTGTAGAATTTTAGCTTATAACAAAGTTTTAATGACTTTCATATCCCTTATGGATGGTGCATGATTTGCAGCACACACTTGATGAAATCACCCATATGGAGCTGCTTGCATGAGATCTTGGCAAGATCTCTAGAACACTCATGAATATCAGGCACGCACATGACGTAGTAAGAGCAACACAACGATAATAACAAGAATTGCATGGGTGTATTGTGATTGATAAAACATCTAACACATATTAACTGTCTTGATTTATATAGCTTGTTATACCAACTATACTATGTGTTAATTTCATCAATCTAGGATTGGTTCATATACCTTGTTATACTAGCTTTGATGCATTACATCTTATATAAGACTCATGATTTATCTTCTTTCTTACTTCTTTACATTTTGCAATATGTGAGGGATTGTTGTAATTAGAAGTATTGAAAAATCATTAAAACCTATTAAAATATGTGCAATTGGTTTTGAATGTTTGCACTTGAACGGGATGTATGATTAGATTCTTCTCCCATCTTTAGTACTTTTCTATAACAGCTAGGGGGTGCCCACCTATAAATAGAGACCCCTCACTTCTCCAAATTATACAAATTGAAGCATTTCTCCTCTCTCTTTTCTAATCTATTCTTTCCCCTGTTTTGGGTATTTTCACTCATAAGAGAGTTACTTGCTAGTTCTGAGAGTATTTTCACTCATAAGAAAGTTACTTCCTAGTTCTGAAAGTTTCTATTATATCTTGGAAAACTTACGCAATACACCACGAATAAATCCTTAAAAACAATAATCATTCACGTCTTAAAAATTCAATCATGTTTCAACAATTTTCAACAACATTAACTACTTCATAAAAGTCAAACTAAATATTTACTAAAAAATTATAAAAAGCAAAGATTAAAAATATGAAGACGTAAGTTTTTTAGAAAATTAATTATGGACAAAATCAATCAATATTCTATATCAATACCATCATATTTTATTATATCACATTACATTATTTATATAAATAAATAAAGCATTTGAAATCATTACATAAATTCTTTTAAAAGAAAATATTATATACTCACTCACAACTTACTTATTTTAATATATATATATATATATATATATATATATATATATATATATATATATATATATATATAATTTATTACTCTATTATTGCGTTTATTCAATTTGAACTTCGATCTATGTCTAGCTTTTTATTTCTTATTTAACGACTACTCTTAACATTTAACGAAATTATGATAAAATTTTAAGTTCTCAACATTTTATCATAACTTAACTATGTTTAAAGTTTAGGATTTATGATTTTGTAATTTTTATATCCAAAAGCCAAAAAAAATGGAATTTCTTTTGCCCTTGAAAGAATATGTTAAGAAAACATAATGACCAGCAATAGATGTAAATCTTTAATGAATAAATATCTTGTATAATATAAATGTGGACATAAGCTTGTGGAACAAAGAAAAAATTAATACATAAAGGCCTGGATATACAAATATGTGTGTGGTTTGTCAGCATCTCTCACCACTTACAGAAAATAAAAAAAAATAAAAAAAGGCTGCCACCTACAGCCATTGAGGAACATCAATATTTTAATTATTCCACACTGACTTTCTTTTATTACTTTCAAACGTTTTAATTTTTTAGTTTAATTTCTATTCGGATATAAAAAAAATTACATTATACTTTTATATAAAAAATTACATTTTAAATCGGCAGCAATTATGTATATTTGAATCTTGAACAAATAGTACACACATAATAAAATTGTTGATTATTCTAACAATCATCTTAAAAATATACTAACAATACATATAAATTAAACTCAAAACCTTTAATTTATCTTACTCATTATCAAACAATGCATTGATTATTTAGTCTCTTTTTTGGTTAAGTCTTCCAATTTATTTGAGTTATTTGTTCAATATTTGTGATGATAAAGGTGGGTAGTGATAGTGACAAAAATTAAATCACAGAATAATGAAAATGATTAGAAATAATTCAGTGACTGAAGGGGAGAAAAAAAGAAAAAAGTTGAACGGTGACCTGGTAATTCGGACACAGTTCCGTTTTATTTTCCTTGTTATTATTGCTTCCTGAATTCCTCTGCTACCACTTCCTCGAGGATTTGATCCTGTTAATAATCTTGGGTATGCTAATTTCTCTCTCTCTTTTAATCACTATATTTTGATGTCAATGCACATTTTTCTTATCGATCAAATGAGTTTCAGAATCAAATGTACGTTTGATTATTTTGTTTTAAATTGCTATTTTGTCATTGAATCAGTGCGATGGATTCAAGTTCATCCCCGGAATTCGAATATTTGTTTAAGTTGTTGATGATTGGGGACTCAGGTGTTGGCAAGAGTAGTCTCCTCCTGTGTTTCACCTCTGATAACTTTGAAGATCTTTCTCCTACAATTGGTTCGTTCATATATATGTATATCTTTGTTTTTTAATCAAGGGTTACGCATCTTATTGACATTGTCATAGGCCATAGAATTGTTAGTGCTACAGTTTGCTATTCAGTGTGAAATGTCACTATTGTTCTTGTTTAAGCATAAGGTTGTCTGATTTTTTGAAAAAATAAAAACAAGGTGATCTAGAGTTTCATGCTTTTGTATCTTGTTTGTTTGATGTCTCAATGTAGGGGTTGATTTTAAGGTCAAGTATTTGAACATGGATGGGAAAAAGCTGAAGCTTGCCATTTGGGACACAGGTGTTCACCTATGTCTATTTATTTATTGATTGATGTTCCACTTTATAAGATGATGTTTCTGCAATTTTTTGTTTAGTAAAGTAGTGCAAAGTGTATATAATGATATGGTGTGATTTAATTATGCAGCTGGTCAAGAGAGATTCAGAACATTGACGAGTTCTTACTACCGAGGCGCCCAAGGGATCATTATGGGTGAGTTTCAATTTTGTGTTTCCTCATTCACCACCCTCCCAGTCATATTTATTAATTGGGTGAAGTTGAAATATCACTTCAATATCATTGTGACAGTTGAAAACCATTCATGTTGCTTGAGAGAGCTTACCTGTACATTGATCGATAAATCATAAAGACATTGTTAAGTAAATAATAAAGGAAAAGAGTGTAGACAGCTAGCTCGAACTATACACCTTTTATCATTGAAGTTTTCAACTTTTACTTTGTCATGGTTAATCCTCAAACTCCTACTATTATGTCAATAGACCCTTTTGTTATCTTGGTTTAAGTCACTAACAGTAAATGAATCATGGCCATTTATTTAAAATGAATCTAGGTCATTGGTTTATTTCGTTATTTTTATAAATCACTTTGTCCAATGAATTATTTCTGAATTCAGAGTATAAAGGAAAGTCATTGCTAGTCCATTTTCAAGTTCATGCTTACAAAAAACCATATCAGGTACCAATTTTAGTTTTAAGTTTATCTTCATGGAACATGTCAGACCAAGAACAAACAAGTAAATCTAGGTATTTGTGAAGAAGCTTTAGGTGCTCGAAAGCACTTTGCATAAAGCCTTCAAAGCCTTACCAAGGGTCTAAAGAATTCAACAACTTCTTGCAGGCATCCAAACGCTGAGTCATAAAGCTCTGGCTTTTTGCGTGGGAGGCAAATTTACTAACTAGTAAATAAAGTGCTACAATAAACTTTTCAAATGTCTTACCAAGGGTCTAAAATGTTGTCCTTTGCAGGCCCTTGGAGTTAGGCCTTGCTACCCATTCATCTTTCACTATCTGAACAAATTTCTCTGGCATTTTTGCTTGAATTGGAAGTAGGTATTTTTTGGTAATAGTTTCAGACTTTTTAGTGTATTTAAGAAAAAATTGAAATATTGTCCCTTATGTAATAAGAAATGAAGAGAAAATATTTAATTCGCCAAAAATTGCATACGTTACATACTGACCAATGATTGTTGAAATCACCAAACAGAAAAGTAAGTCTGTTTTACTTCCCTTCATCAAATTCTCGATTTGATTTTGCTTTTTAAAAAATTTTCTGAAAAAGTAATTTATAAAAATATAAAATAATTTAGTGGACATGATTTGTTTATCATAAGTGACTTAACTCCCAAGTTAACAAAAGGGGCTATCGATATAGGATTAATTTAGGGATGAAATGAAAGGTGAAGAAGGGTAAAGATAAGCTTCTTTCTGTCCACTTTTTTCTGCTTGAAAAAGAAATTTCCTACACATATCAAGCTTTGGCTTATTAAGTGAATTTAGCTGTTATTCGTGGGAAGAATGCACTGATTTGGAAATAAGGAAATAGAACTCTCCAGGAGATATATTATTGAAATTTTACTGGATTTTATTTTTCTCAAACTGATGCAGTTTATGATGTAACTCGGCGGGAAACGTTTACGAATCTTGCTGACATATGGTCAAAGGAAATAGAACTTTATTCAACAAATCCGGAATGCATCAAGATGCTTGTTGGAAACAAAGTGGATAAGGTATCTTCTTTTATGCCAAGTTTTTTAGATACACAGTTATCTATGATGTTAACTAATCTCAATATGATGTGTTTAAAATTTCAATCTGTGAGAAAATAATAATATATATATATGATTACATGTTTCATGGAGATTAAGCACATACACTAGCCATAGGACGTGCTACGTATCACTCTTGAGAATAGGTTAGAACAAACTTGGGATTTACTCCCGTTTTACACTTAAAAAAAGAAAACACGGATAGCACATAGCTTCTTGGGCAGTTGTCTACCATGCGATGCTCTTGTTCTTCACCCAACACCCATCTCAAAGAAAATGTTAGTTCTAAAACGAGGGTTTAAGTAGAGTTGAAAGGTTGTGTTGAAGATTTTTCTCAAATAGTCCATCTAAAAGTCTTGTAAAAGCATTCCCAAAAGTTTTCTAAAACGTTTTTATAGATGACTCAGAGAAACACTGTGTGAGTAATAAAAGGAAACAATGAACTCTTTGGATTTTATTTATACTGAATTACCTCTAATCTGAGTTACTTTCAGTTCTCTAATACAAATTGTAAAGAGTTTCACTAAACAATCAAATGTTTTCAAGTATTCTTTACTATCACTTTTGGCTTCCATGAGTACTTAAAGTCTTTATAAGCTATCTATTGAACTCTCCTAAGTTTAGTAGCAAGTACACAACTTCGTTCTAAACTAAGTACATAAAGTCTCTCCAAGCTATACACAATAAATTTTTTTCACTGGTTTCACACTTAACTGAGTGGATATAAAATTGTTATGCACAATGTTAAGTCTAAGGATAAAGAATGGAAAGTATATTATAAGAGGAAAGTTAAAAATTAGTGAAGAGTTAAGTCGATGGGTCTTAGTGAATTGGTGAGTCAGTAGTGGATAGTGGATTGGTGAGTCAGTGGGTGTTAGTGGGGTTAGGTGAGTCGGTAGGTGTTATTAAAGTTAGGTGAGTCGGTGGTAGTGGTCTATATAAAGACCAACATATGTTTGGGTGAGGGGACTTTTTGGGATTGTGTTGTTGATAGGTGACAGGATTATCTTTTCTTATGTGAAAGGATTAATTCTTTGCTGACTTTGGCAGCTTTGACATGAGAATATTAATAAAAATAAGGTCTCATTTTTCTAGTTTATACTGTTTGAGGTGTTTGTTGTTTTTCTTCCTTGATAGTTCCTAACAAAAATACAATTACACATTGTCTCAAATAAAGAAAGCATACTCTTTTACAAGTTGTCTAAGATACACAGTTTCTCAAGCACGGGAAGCTTTAAAGAAAGAAAGAATAAAGGCTTATGCACATAAAATGAGTCTTTTTGTGAATGTTTTGTCAAGTCTTTATGTGCATGGTGTGCTTTTATTTATGGGCATCACAAAAGAATTCATAATGACATTGTGCTTATGTGTTGTCCTTGGTATTAGAACTTTTAAAAATATGTGTTTGATTTTTAGCTGACACTCCATTGTTACACTCCTTTTGTTGATTAAAAGGACATGATTTATCTGAGCAACTACATTAACTGTATTGACTGCACTCTAACGAGCATTCATTGCTCAGGGAGTAGGTTGTGCGTGTATCATAATCTTTTTTGAAGTTTGTGAGCCTGCTTCTTTAAAACTTGTAGACAATCCCTTTGAGTGTCTAATTTGCAATTGGAGTTGTTTGTAGAGATCTTGATTGTCTAACACTTCAATCTCTAATGCTTCTTGACGAGTTGTCTAATGTTTCTTTGTATGACATCCGCCATTTGGGTAGTTTGATGATAACTCATGGGACTTCTATTTCCTCTGTGTGCTTGTCATGTAGTGTTTAGTCATTTGTTGGTTCTTTAAAACGTCCAGCTAAATCTATTTGGACTAGAAACAATTTTAAGTTAATTTTAAGTTGATTCATACTTGATAAACTTGTTAGATATACCGAATTTTGATACTATTTGTTATCATCAAAATTTGATGTTAGTTATTAGCAAATGTGTAGACTTGTGTCTATTCGTTTATGTATTAACAATGCTGATCTCACCAACCATTTTTTTCTCTACTTTGAACTCAAGATCACCTTTGTTTTGAACTTTTCTCTCTAGAACACCTACCCTCACTTGTTTGTTTTGCTTAAAACCCATGACTCATTATTAACTATGAATGTCATGAATTCTTTGTTATTGTTTTAATTGTTTTTAATATTATTCCAATGATATTAAATGTTCTATATAGCTGACCTCATTGAGTAAAATAAAAATTATTAACGTACATACCATAACTTATTTAATCTCTATGCAAAAACTTATAATAGTAGTCATCCTATTATGCACTATACTACTAATAGTTTTCTTAGGGCGAGCCAATATGCATTTGTTATTTGAGACTAATTACTAAGTATAACCATATGCTCTCTCTTCATCTTTCTAATTAATCTTCATTCATGTCAAAAAATAATTCTGTATACTAAGCATTATGCACTTTTCTGGTTTTCAGTTATAGATGTATACGGGGACTGGGGAGCAGTTTTGGGGCTAATCTACTTGTCTTGGTTCTGTTTTGTTTTTGCGCTGAGTTTTGACTTCTGAGTCTTCTTGATTCCTAACCTTGATTGCTTATCTTCTTTCCTCTAGGTTTATGTATTTATTTTGTTTTAAAGAAGGATACGGAGGAAGGTTTGTTTGCATGGCTTGTTGTGTTTAGGTTAATAGAAATCTTGAACTAGCTTGAGTCATCTGCTATAGGTTACCATTGGCACATGTGATTTTCAATTTGGTCCATCGGTATAAGACTATTTCAAATCTTGGATTTACCCTTTTTTGTGTGTGATACTAGAACCTATCACCATCACTAAATAGTTTTTTCACGCTCTCCGTTATAGGAACTGACATGCAGGTGGATAACATTTGGTTTTCAGGAGGGTGATAGAGTTGTGACCAAGAAAGAGGGAATAGACTTTGCCAGGGAATATGGTTGCCTATTTATTGAATGCAGTGCTAAAACTCGAGTTAACGTACAGCAATGCTTTGAAGAACTTGTTCTGAAGGTATGTTGAGTAACATATATATACATATGCCCATATACTGAGATAACTTTGGTTCATAAAATGGGAAACTTGAAAACGGATTAGAATTCTATGAATCGTGATAATCAGATGCTAATATCATATAAAATGGTTAACCTTTTTATTGATCTGTGTGTGCAACCAGATTCTGGATACACCTAGCCTCTTAGCAGAGGGCTCTAAGAGCACTAAAAAGAACATATTTAAGGACAAGCCATCATCCAACGTTGCCACAAGTAGTTGTTGCTGATATTAAGAGGCTAGCTATTTCACAACAAACAAACTGCATAGATAGAATCCATTTTCAGAATCAGAGTTCTAACACTAGTTTATTGATTATTTATACCAGCTGCTGAAAAAGCCTGCATGATTTGACTTGAATGTTATATGTAACATGATCATGATGGTTGCTTATCTGCATTTTTTGGACTTTATTGTTTATCATTGAGTCACATTTAATTTCATATATAGACATGCAAGAATCCTTGGTCCATGTTACTGAAACCAGTTCAGATTGTATAGTACAATTAAGAAAGAGAACAATTATAGAGGACTACAGTTTTCGCCAATAAACAGAAAGAGCATGTTCTCTACGAAGGTCATTGATAGAAGAATAACATCATCATCATTCTAAAACTATTTTAAATAAATAATTAATTGCTAAGAAGTGAAACTATTTTACAAAACAACTTTAAAACACAATATGAACATCGTCCCCTTAAAAGAAGAAAGAATGCAAAACATCTTCTACAGTATTTAATTTTTTTCTCCTTATACACAAGGTTTCACAATTAATTTCACTTCTTTAATTTAAACTTATGTTTTAATCCATCTAAAATGAATACATTTTATTTTTATCCTCTTCAATTTTTGTACTCCTTTAAAGTTTTAAACTACTGGTTTTAAAACTATAAAGTAAGCAAAATTTGATTAATGTCTGTAACTTTTTAATCTTTATTCTTTAAAAAACTCGATTTTTTTTTTGGGATGTAAATGAAACAAAAAAATATATATATTTAAAGAATTGAAAAATCTTTAGATCTTATATCTAAGTAAGTTAATAAAATATTTATTACTGATTTTATCATATGGCAAATTTAACCAGTGAACTTTAAATTTTGCGATTTTAATTATTTTGAATTTTCAAAATTATAGACATTTTATCTCTTAATTAATGGACGATCAAATCAGTAGTATCTCAGTAAAAGAAAAAAAAAAAAAAAAAAAAAAAAAAGCGAAATGAGATGTCTTATAGTTATGAATTAAATTACATTATATCTTCAATTACATATTTTACCATGAACTTATGTACTTTTGAAAACAAAATTATCGAAATGAATTTTTTAAGTGTAAATTTTCAATTATGTAATTTTATCATTTATATTTCAAAATTATACTTTTTTTTTTATCAATTTGATGTTATTTTTTTAAGGGTGTGATATTGTAACCCATAAATAAAGTGTAAAAGAGAAATATGACAACCAATAAATTACGTAATAATACTCCATAATATATTTATTAGAGATAATAATGTAACTTTCATACTCTTAAATATTAAACTAATTATTTAAACATATCTATGTTTTACTTATAAGGAACCCATTTAGAATTTTTTAAAACCTATATTTTATTAAGTACATCTTAAAATTCTATTTAGCTTATATTTTTAATAGTTTATACAAGTTGAAATCTGAGATAAAGGTAAAATAATTAATACATCCACAAAAATAATATAACAAGTTGGGATGAGAAAAAATATGTAGATAAATTTTACAATATCTTTAGATAATAAATATAATACAATAATTAATAATAAATATGTGAATCTTTTAAGATTTTATTGAAGCAGTTTAAGATATCAAAACAGTTTTTTTGACATAACTAGTTGCAACTACTCAAGTAAAAAGTTTTAAAGAAAAAATATTTTGAAAAATTATAATTAAATTATTGGAAGCTAATACAGGTTAGCTTAAATATAAAAGTTTAAATTTTTCAAAGATTATATTTATTTGACAAAAAGTAAATTTAACAATTGATTAATATTTTGTGAAAAATAATTACTATCAAATAATCTATAAAAAGTATAAATTATGAAAAATATTTCTAGATATTTATAAAAATATAATTTTTTGGTCTAATTACTTTGGTGTAAAACTACTTCAATTATTTTAATTTAAGTAGATTTTATCAATATTACTGTCATTTCCAAAACCTTATTTCAAGTTTTGTTTCAGCAGTGAAATCTTGTAAGAACTATTCTTTATTTTAGTTTCTCTAGCTTAAAAATTGAATTTAATTATATAATTAAATTTTTTTTTCTTGAGATTCAGCCTATAAAAAACCCTAAATCTTAAGGTCATAATTTTCACTTTGTTACATTTATACATTTCAATAAAATTCTTATAAAATTCAGTTTTTAAATTTAAAATCTGAACTAAAACTTATTCACTAGAAATAGTTTTAGTGATTTGACAGTGAATTACTCTAACGATGAAATACACATAATTTTAAATTCTAGATGGCAAAATTTGGTGAAATTCAAAGTTGAGGATAAAATTAGAAAAAGAAATAAAAAATAAGGAAGCTTATTTCAATTTAAGAAGAAGAGAAGGCACATAGAAGGTTGGTGGAGAAAGGGGAAAATTTGTGAGTAGGGTTTTGAATTGATATAGAGTTACAGAGTAGTGATTTGGGTGATTTGTTGCGGAAGATTGAAAATTGAGATATGGGTCGCAGTGTTTCACGTTCTCCTTCTCGCAGAAGAAGATATTCTCCTTCTCCCGTTTCTCATCGCCACTCTCGAACTTCCCGGCGCCGCTCTCCTTCCCACAAACGTCGCCGAAGGCACAGAACCTCTTCGTCTCCCTCTCCTTCCCGCAGCCCAACTCCTAAGCTCAAGAAAGATCAAAAGAAAAGGTAAACCGTCCCCATAACCGTTCCTTTTCTTCTCTTTACATTTGCTTTGAATTGATCTTAACTTTAGGAAATTTCATTACTTGGGTTTCGTAGTAAGTGCACATATCATCACTATTGTATGACATTTTTAAGCTTGTGGTTGCTTGCTTGCAATATTAAAAATATGTGTTGTTTGATAATAATAATAATAATAAATAAAACAATATTGCAAGGATTTTGGTACTACACTTAACCGTTAGAGACCGTTTGAACATCAGGTCTCTAGCTAGATGCTTCTGAATCAATTCCCGTCAATACTCAAGATAAGTGATGTAATTTTAAAATGCAACAGGTTAATTTCCTTCTTCACTGGCTTTTCTGAAGGAAGTTCAACTTGTTAAATATGATGAACAATGGCTGCTTCCATTATCTCCTCTTGCACTAGAAACTTCATTTGTTATGGATCAGAAACTTGCTAGAGAGGTATGCCTTGTAAGCGTAACAAGCTCATATTTTCCATGTCAATGGGTGAAATGGCTAGATAAATAATAAACAAATTTGAAAGAACATTGATTTTACATATTTATCTAATTTTCTGGTATAGAAATTAGTATGACTTGCTTAGTTGCTTGTGCATATTTATTTTTTCATCAATGACAATTAGTTTATGTTTTCCAACTTCAACCATTTGGCACAGGCGTCAGCATGAGGAAGAATTGAAACTGTTGGAAGAAGAAACTGCAAGAAGACTGGAAGAAGCAATTCGAAAAAATGTTGAGGAGAAGCTTGTCTCCGAGGAAGTCAAGTTAGAAATAGAAAGGCGTGTGGCAGAGGGAGTGAAGAAATTGTTTGATGACGTTGAAGCTCAACTCGAAAAAGAAAAGGAAGATGCTCTTACTGAAGCTAGAAGGAAAGAAGTAAGTATTCTCTCTGGGACTTCTTGTTTTTTTCCTCTTTTCCCCTTTTCCTTTGAAACAAAAGAATCGCAGGCAAGGTATTTATCATTCTCTAAATAAATTATATGAAAATGTTGGAAGGATTTCAAAAATTGATAAATTTAGCGTGGAAAATTATGCTGGTCTTTGTGGTACCTCTTAGTCATGTTTTGTCTGGTAAACAAGCTGTCAACCTGCCCGAATCCATGATCCTAAAATTAGGTCAGACCTGTCAGTGTCAAAATATTGATCAGATCATAGTAATCCTTCTGTCAAGTATTAATCAGATTATATCAACGTTTTCGGATGTGTATACAATTTCCACATCTGATTTAGTATCTATATTTGGCTCCAATTGCTTTTTCTTTTCGGATCTTCGTTCATTAGCACTGTAAATCATCAGATAACAGTGTTGAATGTGTCTCTCCCTGGGAAGCCTGACAAATCAGCTATTTGTGTCTGAAAATAAGCACACTACCTTTAAGTTATGAGCATGGTTATCAGCAGTATAGTATGATTTGTGATGACGCGGTTTTTCAGCCTGCGATATGAATTGTGGGTTGTATTGTTTGAATGATGCATGAACTGTGCAAATCACACATGAATTGTGATCACGTGAATCACATCTTACATGTGAATCATGCAATTCTTCTGCGGTGGGCTGCAGCACTTTGCTGTCCTAGGGCCATCATGTCCCACCTGTCTGTTGTGGCTGGAGTAGTGATTTTTGTGCCAAGCTTGCAAAAAATGGTCACTGGACCGGGCACATCATGCTGCACTGAAGTTCTACATCTTCTATTCTAGGTGTGGCTGCACTTGTTGGCAGTGTGTTCAGACGAGACATGACCCTATTCTCAGCCGTAAACCTAAACAACAGCATTGTGTGTATTTTTTAAGAATTTTTTTTGTGTTTTAGTTCCAACACAAGTGACCTTTTGACTTTTGGCCTTCGATTATATATTGGACTCTTTTATTCATATAGGACATTCTAATATTTAATCAAAATTTAGAAACAAAATGAAAAGTAAAATCTAGATTCACCATGTTTTATTTTCTAATTAAATTTAAATAATGACATTTTCTGTTCACATATTTTGGAAAACTAAGATAAGAATTATGAGGCTTTGTTACGTCACCAGATCAGAGAACACCACAAAAACACACCAAGGAAAACAGAGCACAACTTTACTGAAATGTATTTTTATTAGAGCCTGTGAAACAGAGAAAACACAGCACTCCCAAAGGAAAATTCTTCCTTTCACACAGGTATAATGCCTGTCAAACTACAACAAAAACATCACATAATCCCCAAACCCCAAGGTTGGTCTTAATATATAGACCGACCTCCAACACTAACAAACAACCCCCGCTTAACAACTTAACTGTCACTACTCCAGTTATTTAATTTCATTCTATAATACACCATCCACATCTTTTCCTTAACCTGTTGACCATGCTGCCCCTGTTTCCTAACATTACTCCCCTCCATGAAAACCACCTTGTCCTCAAGGTGGAACTCCAAAAATTGTTCTTTGATTGTTGACCCGTCTAATACCAAATATCAACAACAAAACTAACAGCACTGGTAGTACACACAGGCAGATAACAAGCTTTAGAAGTGGCCCTAATTGTTTAACTCTCAGAACGCAGTAATATGGCCAAACAGCATGCGCTGTCCCAAGTGCAAGTATGATAGCAGTGTTCCTAGCTGTAAGCTTCAATGATGATATCCTTTCTAGAGGAAACTTAACTCTTTCTGTTACCTCAATAGATCGACTCCCTCAGACAACTTCAACTGTCTTATTAGGAATTGGCACTGTCTCAAAATACTGCAGCATGTCCCTAGCTTGTTGTCTTTGAAATGAATGTTTGTAAATCCATACAAGTGAAGCTTCCCATTCTTCAAAATATGATCGAGGTGTCCTATCTGTAAAGTAGTCAAAAACATGCTTCATGTTGTGCCCCCCTTCAATGTTGAGTTGCTTTGGCATGATTGTCACCCATTCTCCCTCAGAGGGATTTAGGAATATTTCATTCTCTGCTGCTAGCCAGGGGTCATACTCATTGAAATTTCGATCTAGAACTGGTCTAACACTTCCACTAATCACAAAAACCGTGGTCTTCGGGTCACTGTCACATTCTGTCAAGGGTTGATACTGATCACCTTTTCTCTCAACTGATGCTGTTAGAGTTTCATTGAAACCCAAAATAAACAACCGATTATCTAACTGCAAATAACATTTAACTACTGTTTTTGTTGGGAGTTGTGGTGGAGCTAGTTTTGTCCTTATTTGTGTCTCTCCAATAGTATCGTTTCATTCACTCACAAAAGTTTCTGCCCATTCCTGAGTAGTACAGTTTGTTTCATGTTTAACATTGAGCTTATGTCTCTTCTCACGTTCTTTCGATTTCCTATTCAAAGTCTTGGAAACAACTTCTGTGATGCTCCAAGGATTAACCAAAATTGCCCCAACACAAACTGACGGTGCAGCCCCAACAAGTTTGCTGAGAATGAGAACCCCCTTTTCTTTTTCTTGGCAGGTCACAATTTCATAACTTACCAAATTCATTCCATAGCTTAAAGAGATGAAAAGTTCTATATATGTAACTTTAGATTAGGATCTCGACTTCAGATGCTAAAAGAGGGAAACCCGGTGACTCGACGATGGTAATCGCCACTGGAGATGGTGTCAGATGTGCCGCCACACGCGGCGGAAAGTGACGACGCTGCCGAATTAGGGAACAGCTGGTGAGGGTACGTCGGGACTCATACCGTCGCGATCTCCACGGCATGGTGGTCGCCTGGCAAAGGCGACTCGCTAGGTGATGTCGCTGGCGCAGACGACGACGGTGGTGCTAAGCAGCAGTGAAGGCATTTCGAGAGCAACTTGCATGTAGGTGGCGCGGCAGAGTTGCGATCGTCGCGACCTGGTGGTTGCGAGGCCAGAGCAAGTCGATCAGTAATACCGCCGGTCCTGGCGACGGCGGCAACATCAATGGCGGAGGAGCGGCGTTGGCGGCTGGACAACCCATGCTTGAATGTATCACACCCTCTGTGGCACGGTGGTCACGAGGCCAGAGTGCGTCGATCGGCGATACCGTCGGTCCAATCCTTGGCGGTGGTGACGGTGTCGAGCGGTGACGACCACGACAACGATGGCTGCGACTGCAACAGTGATGACATAACATGACAGCTGTGACAGTGACTGGAAAACAAATTTTTGTATGTAGTCCTCCCTATTCCCTTGTTGTTTTACCTTGGCCAGTGGCTCAAAAATTAGAGCTTCTTTCTCTTCCTCCACATCTTCGAATCAGCGTCTCCGAAAATTCTTCCCAAGATGGATTTTTCGATTTCCGCCTCAAAAATTGGAAACATTTACTTAGGTTGTCCTCCATGTTTATGAAAGTTAACCTTAAGTCTATCTTTAGTAGACATATTCTGGACTTCAAAAAGTATTTCAGCTCTTGTTATCCCTCCTTGCAGGTCCACGTCCTCCAAAATAGGAAGTTCCATTCTTTTTGTCCATGTTCGGGGCTCCTGGTCTTCCTCCCCAACAAATTTGTTATCATTCATTGATCACGCTTCTTTCTTTTCTCCTTCTTTCATTGAATTTTTCCCACCTACAAACTTCTTGTTACTTTTTTTGCTGTCCCACAACATTTCTTTGATTTCTTTGATGATCGATAAACTTTCTTTCATATCAGTTGCTTCAACCTTTGTATTAACAACAAAATCTTTCCCTCTTTCAACCTTCTTGTCACTTTTCTTGACATCTTTCAACATTTCTATGATCTCTTTCAGCTCCAGAAAGCCTTCCTTGCAAGTCAGCCACCATTTTACTTTGTTCGCTGGCCCATCTCTCTAAAGCACTCATTCTTCCCTCCATCGTGCCTCCTCTCAGTTTCTCCTCCGTCCAAAGGGGATCTGGCAGGTCAGACCAATTTGTTACGTCACCAGATCAGAGAACACCACAAAAACACACGAAGGAAAACAGAGCACAACTTTACTGAAATGTATTTTTATTAGAGCCTGTGAAACAAGAAAACACAACACTCCCAAAGGAAAATTCTTCCTTTCACACAGGTATAATAATGCCGGTCAAACTACAACAAAAACATCACATAATCCCCAAACCCCAAGGTTGGTCTTAATATATTAGACCAACCTCCAACACTAACAAACAACCCCGGCTTAACAACTTAACTGTCACCACTCCATTTATTTAATTTCATTCTACAATACACCATCCACATCTTTTCCTTAACCTGCTGACCATGCTGCCCCTGTTGCCTAGCAGGCTTACATGTCGTCACTTTATATTTGACTTCGTAATTCTAATATACATGTTTTTTTTTTTTTATTTTTG
>Ga0209700_101378_pt1 | contig 50140 bp, 30 predicted proteins | sample SiratroredBW_FD_187528 | JGI IMG/M metagenome (GOLD analysis project Ga0209700, IMG submission 187528) | Root nodule microbial communities of legume samples collected from California, USA - Siratro red BW (SPAdes) (version 2) | ecosystem: Host-associated > Plants > Roots > Nodule | place: USA...
ATATATATATATATATATATATATATATTGTTACAATAAATATACATTAATGCTAATAATTGTTTCTTGTTTATAATTTATACCTTCTTTACATTTTTCTAATTATTTTCCTAATTTTCACTTTATTTACCAAGACTATTTCATAATTTTCAATTTCATCCCTTCAGATGCATTCAAATCTCTTCAGATGAGGAAATATCAAATCCTGCAAATCTTTCCTGATCCATCTTCCCAAATCAGGTCAACCAAACAACCTTTATTCACTCAAATCCATTATTTTGAAGAATAAATTCTCTCATATCAGTCCAACCAAAGACAATCTAAGAATCCTTTTTTGGTGTGACGGATGATTTGTAAAAAAAGTTAGTAAAATAAGGAATATTAAATTATTAAAATGTTAAAAATGAGAAAAAAATTTCACTGTACACTTTCTTTTCTTTTCTATGTAGCGAGGATTTGAAGAGAAAGTGTCTTTAAAACACTTTCAAATAATTAATTTAATTATTAATATATTAATATTTATATTTATATAATAATAAAATAAATATAATTAATTATCAAATAATATAATAATATTTATTAATAATATCAATTTTAATAAGATTATAAAAATAATAATAATAAAATTAAAAATATAATAATAATCAAAATAAATTATAAAAATAATAATTTAATTATATAATATACTATAGTAATATTAATAATTACTGAAATAATAAGAAGTTTAATAAAATTACAAAGTCATAATAATAAAATATTAAAAAAATAAAAAATATTAATCATACACGCAGTATAGTCCATAAAAAAGAGTTCTGTAAAAGTTGAAGGTAGTTCATATACGATGGTTACTACTCTAATGAGGTTTACTAGAGTTGGTGGTAGTTCTTAGAACGAAGGGAAGCAGGTTCAAGATGATGTTGGTGATGTTATTGACAGTGTTAGCTATAATGGGTAAGGGGTCTTTTCAGAAATCGATTTTTAGAAAAAGCTTCTAGAATAAAAAATCCATGAGACTATTGTGAAAGAAGCAATAGGTTCCAAAGTTGAATTTCCATATCTGTTTTTGATATTATGGAAAATGAAATCCAGAAGTGTGCGTTATGTATAGTGCAAAATGTACATTACGGTAAAAGGATAAGCGGAAGGCAACATTTCAATTGTGTAAATCATATTCCATAATTTAAATTATGGCTCCAAGAATATCCTTTGTGCAAGATGAGATAGTTATTGCTACATCTTCCGATCTTTATTTTCTTAAATGGATGGATGTTTTAAATTGAAAGATCCATTCCAAATAGATCTCAATTAAATGGAATATCGTAATATTCCAATTGAACCAAAATTCACAACACCATATATAATAGTGTGAGATCGTAAAACGGGGAAACTTTTTGTATTGACATGTACGGTCAAGATAATTTTAATATTTGTATCACTGAAATTAAAATTGTAATTAATTATAAATCCTAATTAACAAATAGATGGAGCGATTTTTCTTATTAAAATAAAGAAGTATTGAATTTGCTTATATTGTTTCTCATTAGTATTTTATGTAATGAGTTTGTTGACTTGTGGAATTTACTTTCTAGATTTCTTTTATTGAATTATTGAATTCACATTTTGTAATAGGTTTGGTAATGGGTTTGTTGAGTTGGAAATTTATTTTCTAGAATGTTGTATGCTATGATTTTTTTTCTACCTAACTTAAAAGTGAACCTTTTTCTTTACAGAAAAATTATGGATGTAGGATATGAGGATACCGTGTGGATGGTAGATCATTAATACTTAATGAGAAGTTTATGCTTTGATATCATAAAGATTATAGTAAAGCCTAAAAATATTTTGTTAATAATAAATAAGCATAACGAGAAGAATGTGATCTCAATGGAATTAACATTTTCTCTATTATACTTGTTTTGGTTGAATTTGAATGTTAAAATAATTTTGTTTATACTCTTGAGAGACTTAAAGGATTATTTTTAAAAGTTTACGCATGCTCTAAGATTATAATTAGTGTTAGAAATATTGCTCCCATGAATGTAATAGGTGTTTGTTTTCTTAAGCTTGTAATGTTTTATGTTAATTTTACATTGATAAAAATATAAAAGTAAAGTGTAAAATATCCAAGACAGATATGATCAAGTGATGGAAACTTGAAAAGCTCTTGTGAATTGTGATCATGTAAATGGAAACTTGAAAGCTCTTGTGAATTGTGATCATGTAAAAGGACGTGAATATTGTATGCACTCATTTAAGGTACCCATATTTGTTTATTATGTGAAGACTACTTTGCCTATTCTACATAAAGAAAAAAAATTTAACCCATGTACGAATAGAATCATGCAATTAGGTAACACAATAACTAATATGTATGTATATTTTAACTATAAATTATTATCTAAATTAATTGAAAACTTAAGTCTATTAATATTTATTTTCATTGTAGAGTTGAAGGTCCACATTTTGCTTTGGACCTCTATGGAAGTCTTATGGTTATGGTTTTGTTAGGATTCCATTAAGAAGACTTATTTGGTAGTGGATTTGATGCCTTCGTTTCTTCTTGGAAGACCCTCTTTAGAAGCTTACTACCAGAAAAACAAAGAGGCTTGCAATTCCATGTTAGTTTTTATTAATGCTTAGCGGGCCAGTCGTTAAGCCACAATGGTACACAATCAAAGGGTTTCTTTGAAAATACTTCTTTTAAAGAAAAAATAATAATTACATAAAGGGTTTCTATAAACTAAAACTATCTTATACTATAAATTAAACTTTAGGAAATCTAATATAAAAAGTACACTAATTTATAAATTAATTTTAACACATGAAAAGATTTATTTCAAATTTTTTTTTTTATTCTACTGTAAATGCTTACAAAACAAAAGTTTCTTCGTATAAACCTAAGCCTAAGAGGCTCGATCGATTAAAAGATGATTTTCGATAATTTGATTAACGGTCCATAGCCTTGCATTTGAAACAATACCATACTCATTCCATGAAACTTTTCAAAATTCTCAAATTAAAACAGAAATAGCTTAATCCAGTGGTCATCTATTTATATGTGATTTGGTGCCTAACTGGCATGAATCTTGACTGAAAATTTTCAAGATTAGTAAAATAGTTTCTTTTAAGAAAAAGCAAATGGCGGCTTCCCGAATTCTCATTCAATACAACAAAGGTCAACAATTCACAAATAGATTAATCTCAACTGCAGCCATGAGATCAATATTTGGTTTTCCAAAAATAATGATTTCAGATTTTCTACCTCACCAAAATTTAGGAGTGAAAATAAAGACATCAGAATTCTTTTATACCTGTTTCTCTTGTATACTCTTCAGCGTAGCATAAAGTAAACAATGATAAACTTGAATAAGAGTACATTTTCATCTGACTTCACAGCACACCAAGGGAGATTATTCATTTCTCAGTGCAGGCTTCTGGAACTTCCCGTGAACCCACACTCTTTTCATGCACTTCCCTTTCTGGCGATTTATAGACTTAACACAACAGTAATCAAGCTCAAGCTGCAGAGTTTATAACATACAAGCAGAATATAATATGTCAGAAACATTCCAGACATTGAGACACGCAAAATTTTACAGGAAGACTGACGACAGATGGAAGGTTGAGTATCATGAACAACACTGTAACAGTCAACAGATTCTAAACTCAAACCACACGCGTAAGAAGGATTAAACTTTGTGCAGGAACACACAAGTCAACTAATGTTTGTATTAAAATATAATTAGAGAACAATGTGTTATGCCAAAAGTTCTTGCGCAATAAAAAGAGAAAAGTACCTCAGTGAAGCCCGCACCCAAAAATAGGTTCCGGACGTCATCCAAACAAAAGAAATATGATCGTGTTCCATCTGACCGCATGTATTCCCTGAATCCCACTCGCTTGTCTGGCTCAAATCGAAGCATGGTCATATCATAGAGGCCTGATTATAGGAGTTCTGTCATTTCCAGCACCGTAGGCTTTAAAGATCAATTTGACATAAAGGACTACATATAGCTAGAGATTTTCCTAAAAGCTCAAGACAGAATAAGATTGCTAGTTTGTTTATTACCGTAGTCCCTAAAAAAAACCATGCCTCCTGGCTTCAACACCAAAAAGCATTCTTTGATAGATTTTGGCATCCTTTCAAGCGGTACTGCTGATAGAGTGAAGATCTGACATGACACATCAAAATAAGCCAAAATGAGAGGTCGTTAATTTTTAACTGACAATATTCAAACGAGTCTATGATATTCAATAGATTAAAGATAAGGATGTTTGTGTATGCCAAAGAATCTAGAGAGCTTATATAGAACGACTAAACATCACTAAAGGCTAACAATAATAAACAAGTCTTAGAAAGTTAAAGTATACACTAAACCGACTGAAAAACAAGAGTCGCAAGTAGACCTAAATCTACATAGGAAACTATTGAGATAAGTGTGAATGCATGTATGCTCCAAATCATAGCCATGAGTGTTAGCCCCATAATGAAACAAGGAAAGGATAAGAGGCCTGACATAAAAAAAATAAAAATAAAATTAAGCTAAACTAGAGCAAAATGTTCTGGTTAAACAGCTTAAAGAAATCCCATGGTAAATGCAATATGAATAGAATATAGAAAAGGAAAGAATGCAGTATCTGTTATTGGAGAATGAATGAAAAATGAGTACTTATTTTAACAAACAATGAAGCAACTGACAAATTAGAACCACATGCTGATCACAACAAGCCAGAAAATAATTGATTAAATTGAGATTAAAGCTTTAATACATGTATCTTCCAAATTAGAACTATTAGAGAAATTAAAACTATGACAAATATAGAAAAGGAACGCTACAGAGCATAATGAGAAGACAATTTGCAGTCTAACCACTTTCATAATACTCCTTTCCAACAATATGTAATTCAAGATAAGATTAAGAAAGCAATTCATTATCCTGAATAATCATAAAATATGATTTTATTTTACTAAATTTCCCTTTACCAACATACTCGAAATATTGTCACTACATTAATGTGATTTCCTTCTCTCATTCCACTTAGTGGAGATACGGAGACAGAAAAATTGGGATAAAAAATAAAAACTTTAAGTTTCTAGAATGACAGATAAATTGAAACAACACAAATTTTCAAAAAACACATTTTGAAATTGAGGATCTGTCAGTTAACATATGGTGCTAGGTTAGGATTGGAAATTTTCTGTCAAAGAGACTGTGAAAGAGAGACGTTTGAAATATGTTACTTTAAAAATCTCAAGGTAAAGATACGGCTCTAACACATTCTCAAGCTCTGGAAGCACCATATCATTTTGTACTTAAGGTAATTTTAGAGGAGAAAAGCTCAGACCAATGTTACAAAATCTACTCCGCCAGCACAACATTCAACTTCTTCAGATGGATATGGGTTGATAAAATGCAGTCCATTACCCTCTCTGACATCTGGATAGAAACAGAAAGAACCAAGTCTAACTTTTTACGAAGCCATATAAATCAGAATAAATCACAGCATAAAGGTATAGCAAAATAACCTGACAAACAGTATGACTGCTTTAGTAAAAATTTATCTCGACAAGGGTAGCATGCCAACCAGTTTGGGAATCCATCAGTGGAAAGATCACAACAGAATGTACGGAAACGATGCTGAAAGGATACAACTGTGGAGGCATCACTTATAATCTCTTTAGCCCTCCCAAGAGTCTCATCACTACAGTCGCATGCATAAAGTGTCAAATCTTTGTTGGCCCTGCACAGGAAAGCTTCATAAGAATTAAAAACCTGCAAGATACAAAAAAAAAAAAAAAAAAAAAAAAAAAAAAAAAAACACAAAAAAAAAAAAAAAAAAAAAAAAAAAGAAAAAAAAAAAAAAAAAAAAAAAAAAAAAAAAAAAGGGCAACAACCCCCAAAATGACCAAGAGTAAGTTGTTGGTTTTAATCTGCAAATGATCCAAAACCACTATCTTTCAATTCTCAACCACCAGCTTCAGAACCAAGCAAAAGTTCACAAAAATCAATTATGCTAACAAAACAATTCAAGAGTACTAGCGAATTAAGGTGAGTGTTCGCATAATTCATTCCAACTAAAATTTTTGTTAAAATTGTTTTTTGCAGTGATTTATGTTTAGATGTTTTTATTCTAAAAAGAAGTTGGAAGTGAAATTCACTACATAGTTTTTTATCCAAAGGCAAACGCTGAAGTGTCTTAAAATCAATTCACTGGGTATTTCAATTTTCAACATTATTTGAGCTGAATCCAACCACAAAATCAATCTACTACCGATAAATAATAAATATAAGTAGCCGCTGCGTGACACAGATAGAAAAGAGAAGAAAAAGGTGAAGAAAGAACCGTAGAATAGGAAGAGCTGTGCTGCCATTGCCGCAACCAACTTCCAAGAGCTTAGAGTTTGGGGGACAGGAGAGTAGTTCTGGGAACTCCTTCAACAAATAGCGTCTTTCCTGAATGGAATGAAGGGGTTAGTTACGGAAATTGAAAGCAAAAAAAAATGCGAAAAGAAAAAGGGAAGGGACCTTGAAGAATCTTCCAGATGCGTGACGGAGGTGAAATTGCTTCCATGCCAGGACGTCTGATTCGGGTGGAGGTGAGGATGAGGAAGAAGACGCGGATTGAAAGTGGTAGGCATAGGAAGGGTTTGCTTCCACCTCTGCTCTTAGGTCTTCCCAGTGGAAGTCTTTGCAGAAGTATTGTGCTTCTGCTTCTCCTTCTCCTTCACTGTTCCTTCTCCCTTTCTCCATTTACTTTGCTCGTCTTCCTCCCTGCAATTGCCCAATGGGTTTATTATTTTATTTTAAACATCATTTGTAGAATTTTGTTCTAATTTTTGTTTATAACCCTCATATTTTAATAATTTTTATTTTATATTTTAATATTTTAAAAAAAATTATATGTTTTAAATTTTTATGTTTTTTTTTTGTATGCTTTAATTAGAATATTTTATATCATTTAACTCTTAAGTTTGTAACTCTGTTTATAGCTTCTGTGGTAAATATGTCTAAACAGATTTTATTTGGTGTTCACAAATTCTCTTTTTTTAAATAAATTTTAAATTCAAAATAATAATTTTCATGACAAACAACACCGGTGTAAATCTATTATAATGGATTATGAAGTTTTTATTTGGTATTTGTTTTTCTATTTTATCTTGATAATATTTTAAACTCACAATAAAAAACTATAATAAAAGATATTGATCGAATAAAATTAAAACATATGAAAAAAAAAACAGAAAAGAAATTAGAACTTTGTATAAAGGAACTCAATTTAGATTAAAAAAAAATAACTACTCCCATTTTACTTAATATAATTAAATTATAAATATGTAAAATGTTTGATTTTATACTATCAAACTTATTTATTTAAATATAACTTGTAAGACTCTTTCCTTTTTTATTTCAGACTGTAGGGAATAAGTTTCGCTTTTTAGGTTTTATATTTCACTCTCCTTTTAAAATTCTAATTATAATTTTTTTTTTTTTGGAGTAAACTTCACATAAAGGAGCTGAAGTAAAAGATATTTATATGATCAATTATTTAATTTTCACAATAAGATTCTTTTTATTTTGAAAATTTTTTATTTTCTTTTTTTTATTGATGACTAAGGAAAATTTATTCTATCACCTTGTTTAATCTTGTATTGAATTTTAGTTATTTAAGCATTTTTTTCTAGATTTTAAATTTTATTAAGAGATTTCTTGAATTCAAGCATACTTTTATAAGAAAAAAAATATCAATATTAATTATAATAAATGAGTTAAAGTTAGAAGTTTAACATATAACAAGAATATAAAAAATAAATAAATAATTGCTATTGTAATCCCATTCAAGATAGCATGTTTTGCTCAAACGAATTTTTCGTATGTTTGGATATTATTTAGTTCAATTATTTCAAGAATTAAAATGATATTATAAGCTTAAATAATGTATATGAATAAAAAATGAAATCATTTGAAGTCATAAACCTGTAATGTTATACAAATATTATTACAAAGATTATATGTCTTTGCATTTTATTACTTATCAATTTTTGAAATTAATTTCTTACTTGAATGGTTATTATTTCATTCTTTTAAACCTCCTACAATGCTTGGTTTTACTCTTCTAGTTTATCTCATTCGATGAGACTCCTCCAAAATTGATACATGAGACATGGTGACAGTTACTCAATCAACAACTATTTTAACTATCCTCATCTCATTGTGGGGTCCACGCGCTAGTGCTTAAACATGGTAAAACCAAAACCAATATAGCATAACTTGTCTCAACGAACTCTAGACTTTCTCCTCTAAAATTTGATATGTGAAGTAATGACATGTGAATAACTACCACAACACCGAAATCCCTAGAGGCACCACCACTTGCTACTCTTTAAGCAAAATTAAACCTCAAAGTCTTCACCCTTTTAGTCTTTCTTATCTCTAATACATCAGTGTCATTCAAAGGAATAAAAGTTTGGAAGTTTTTCCATGAGTTTGTTTTCAACTCATAAGTTAAACGCATCTCTCGTTGGTCCTTAGGCATCCAAACATTGAATTATGCAAATTCAATGTCCTTGAAAGCTCAATAAGGGTGGTGTACAATATGGTATGCTTATCAATAGACTTTGTAAATTCCCTAGTGAGCATCTTAACATGCAAACTTGCCTCCTTTTGTTTCTTCATTATCCCAACCACTTAGTCCAACTATGTCACTTTTTGTTTGAGAAAAGGTTCCCTAATTTTTGTTTTGAGGATGATAAGAGGGATATTGAGGGAAAGTGTCATTGCATAAGAAATGAGAGTAGATGAGAATTTACCAATAATTATTTAAATAGAAATTTAAGGGAGGAAGGGTTATGATAAGAAAATGCATTGAGTAAATGGGTCAAGTCATATAGCACTATAAAGACGATAAATTGATGGAAGAGCAATTTTAATGAAATGTTTGTTTGACTAACAAAGTAAATGAGTTCAATGGGTATGGAAAGATATGTAATGACAATCAAAAGGTCACTAACTTTTGGGCCAAGTAGTACACTATGTATGCTCTAAATCCCTTCCTCATCCTCACAATTGCAGTTGTGCAATTCAACATCAATGATATATTATATTGTTATACTTTATCTCATTTTGATTTTGAGTAATCTGATCGGTCTGATATAATTGGAGATGATGTTAACTGAATATAATAGTAAAACCAAAGTCCTCGTTTTGGCATACACAATTCAGTCAAGAGTAGCTTTATAGTAAAATAATTAATTAGCAAAAGTAGCATTATTATCTTAAACTAATCTAGATTACGATTCTTAATACCCTCACTAATTATGGGGCTTCACAAACATGAACTAAGTAAGGCCCATAAGTTAAGTTAAAGCCCAATACCAACTAATATAAATAAGTGTGATGCTTCTATAGGTGAGGTTGTTGTTACTTTGAGAATTGTATCAAAACTAAATTTGAATTGATCGTCGGAGTGTCTTTGCAAGTACCTCCCTCCTCGTTCTCGGCATACCAAGAGCTTAAAGAACACTAAGAAGCAAAGTTAGAAGTCAGACTTATAGTGATTTCAACCAAGATACTTGCTATTAGAATATTTTAGTGAAAACATTTTGTCACTCACTTTGGAACCGACTTTGCTTATATTACATGGTAACTACTCGCTAGATGACTAGTAATGAAAGGCCTACCTCAAGCAATCACCTTGAGAACCATTTAGACATCAAATCAATGTTGTTGCAGATGAAAAAAGAGCTTGACAATATTAAGAGAAAGAATGTAGAGGAAATGGAAACGTTACATAAGGAGAATATGTATCTGAAGCGAAGGTTGGAGAATCAAGACACTCCATTAGAAACTGCTAAACTGGAAACACGTGAAGTCAAATGTGTCAAGTAGACCTATTCTCTCTAAAGAAGCTGATGATAGTTATTGTGTAACATAGAACCGACTTGTTGCAATCCTCATGCCTTCAGTATCATTCAAACAACACCCTTTCACTGACAAGATAATTCAAATCTCTCTTTCTTTGAATTGGAGGAATCCAACATTCGAGATGTATGACGGAACAATCAAATCGGGTGAACATATAAATGTTTATACAACTCAGGTCATTTTTGTATACAATGGAAGATGTAATATTGTGCTAAGTATTTCCAACTTCCTTGAATGGGGTAGTTTTGAGTTGGTTTACTTGCTTACCAGAGTATTCAATTTATTGTTTTCAAACCACAGTGGTTATGTTCGAAGCTCGGTTTACTACTAGTCGGCCCCATCACATGACTTCAATCACACTTGTCAATATTAGACAACAGAAGAACGAATCTTTGTGTGCCATTATGGAGAGATTTAGTAAAGTAATACTCACTATTCAGAATTTGGTCCAGAGGTTGCTATGCATCACATGGTTACCGCCTTGAAACATGGGTCGCTCTCGGATAGTTTTGTAAGTGTAGTTGGCTCTAGAAAGAGAGGTGTCGAATGGAGCCTGAACTCAAATTGTTAGATATAGACAATTCAAAAATATAAATGCAGTGTAAGGCAGAGAGAGAAGTAGACAAAGATTTATACTAATTCACCCAACAAGTAGAGTAATGTCCAGTCCTCTTAAGCAAAATTGCTTAAGAGCTTATACTAAAAATGAGTTTTGACAGGAAACAGGTATTTTACACCTCTCCAAGCAACATGATATGGATTGTTGGGGGTATTTAGGATCTAGACCAACCCAAAAAGGAGATGAAGATGATAGTTCTTCAAGAGAAAAACCAATATGGTGCAAAGGAAGACACCGTGGAAGTCATGCTTGGACAAAGAGAGAAATCAATGAATTAACAAGTATGAATACATGAAACTAAAGGAATTGAAATGTAAAAATGAAATGATAAAAAAGATGATTGCACATGCCACCTTCAAGATTAGAAATCTTCAAGGACAAGTGAAGGAGGATCCGCCACTTGAGAAGGCTTCTCAAGATAAAAGTCAAAGGAAAGAATAGAGACACAACTCAAGCACTTCCACAATATCTCAAAGAAATTCTTGTTCTTTCAACCTCGTGTATTTTACAATGGAGAGCACTCCTAATTATAGCCATGGAATTTGGCTAAGTAAGGATTCTCAAAAGACAAAAAGTTAACTACACTAATCAAGGTTAACTACACTTAACTATGTTTAAGTGTGACTAATCTTCTAGAAGTGTGAAAGGTGGTTTGGAAGGTGCATGCATATACAAAGGGTGGTTTTTAGAATTATGAAGGGCATGGATAGTTTTTGAAAGTAATGATGGAATTTGCATTTAATTAGAAGATGTAATAATGAGAGTTGCATTTAGTTAGAAGGTGTAATGATGAGACTTACATTTAGTTAGAAGGTGTAATGATGAGAGTTACACTAGTTAGAATGTGTAATGATGAAAGTTGCATTTAGTTAGAAGGTGTAATGATGATTCATAATGATGTCGTCATCCTTGTGCTTCAATTTGATTGGTGGAGAGCTCCAAAAGTTAAAGATGTTTCTTTCCTTCTCTTCTTGCATTCTCTCAAATTCCTTCCTTTTTTAGAGCCCTACTCCATTTATTCTTTTAATCTCTTCCTTCGGAAGCTCCAAGGCTCTTTCTTTTTTTATTTCTTCATCTACATCTTCATTTGTCATGCTTCTTTTATTTGATCTTCATGTCTTTTGTTCTCTTTCTTTAACAATTTCTTCCTTATTCTCATATGTATTATCCTCCCTTGATTAGAGGGAATTCGTTCATGAATTTTGAAGACCTGTATCACAAAGAGAAAGATAAAAAAACATTGAAGCTATGACTTTATTATTTACTACTACTAACAAAACTATATATTACTAACCTCCAGGATCAAAACTAAAGTACTAGGAATGTCATGTTTGCATGTGGAATGTATGCTCATATCCCAAAATTTATTTCCTACAAAAGACCTTATCATCTTATTTTTATTTTTCATTTTATTTGTTCTTAGAATGTGATGATGATAATGATGAATATGATGATTATGATGGTGACGATGATGTATATGACCATGTGAATCCATGATAATTATATAAGTATGTCCTATGTCACTTTTCTCCAAAGAATTTAAAGAATGTTCAAGAAATAAATGTTTTTTATTTTCAATAATTAATGACTGTTGAAATTTCTTCAACCCTTGTAGAAGTTGGGTCATGGAAAGATCAAGAAGCCCATGAGGTACTTTGATTCCCTCTTTTGGAATTTTTATCTCCAATATGCCCCTGCACTTTGTAATATCCAAACGAAAAATGAATAACAATTGAAGACAAATCTAAATGTTTAGGAATTGAAAAGTCCATATATAGATTGTCTTTTACTCTTCTCCTGATTCACTTGTACTCCTTTGTCAATATTCATTGAGCACACATTAGAAGGAAAAAGAAGATACAGGGGTTTGTGTACATGTTTTAACTTCTTGAATTCTTTACATGATGTGATAAGTAACTCTCCATCTTTGTTACCTCTAAAAGTGTTGTGTAACGCCATTAATGACTCTTTGTCTTCTTTTCTTGTGGAAGTGTTGTGTATCTTTTCCTTCTCCATTTTTCTCTCATTATCATTTGATATTTTCTCACTTCCTTTGATTTGAGTGGTTTTAGGGAGTAGGTGTGACCCTTATTTTGAAAAGTGAACTCCTTGGTATAGCCATCATGGTGAATACGCCTATTATATTGCCAAGGCCTTCCCAACAAGACATGGGTTGCCTCCATAGGGACCACATCACACAACACTTCATCTTTATACTTGCAAATAGAGAAATTAAGAAGAACTTGATTAGTCACTTTGATTTCTCCATCTTTACTCAACCATTGTAGCTTGTTACTATTAATTTTTTATTTTTTTAGTACTTTTTTAGCTATTTTTTACATTTTAGACTTTTATTTCAGATATACTTGTTAGAAAGTTTTGAAAATTTTTGTCGTGTTTCTTTTTTTGGATTAAAGATTTATCAATTTATAAGTTTTTATTTTTAAATTAGACTTATTACATCGGTTGTAACTGATGTAATAGGAGACTTTTTACATCGATTGTAACCACAATTGATGCATTATGTCTCATATTACATTGATTCCAACTACAACTGATGTAATATGTCTCATGTTTTACTTTTTTAAGTGCTCTATTACATCGGTTGTGTATAAAACTGATATAATAGGTGCATTTTTACATCAGTTGAAGAACCAATGTAAAAAGTCATGACTTTTTACATCAACATGGATTTTGAAATCAATGTAGAAAATCTCCTAGAATAATTTCTTTTACTAATAAAATGTCAAAAAAATATTGTTTGTGAAAACTAAAAGTATTTCTTTTATTTGGGAAAAATACTAACTTAATTTTAATTATCAGTATAAGTTGTAATAAATTCTAAAGCTTTTAGTAATAGTATTATAAAAATATAGCCATATTACTAGGTAATATTAATTAATTAGTAATGACATCAGAAACAGGGTTTTAGTAATAGTAGTAGAAAATATACCAATGTTTCTTGAATTTGAGATTTAGACTAAATTGAAGATTAAAATTTACTATATATCGCAAACAGTAGCGGCTCAAGACTTTAGGAGACCTAAAACGAATTAAAAATAGGTATTTTTTAAATTAATAAAATAATTAAAATTATGATATTTTTATCTAAAATTTATTTTTCGAGCTTTTTGTGATGCAAAATTATCTATTAAATTATCGTAATTAATTTCATTTAAAATATCTTTTTTCAATAGACAATAATACTAATCCATTTAATCATTGTTGAGACATTATTGATCTTAAATAAGATTTTATTAGTTTAAGTTTTGAAAAACTCCTTTCGACTGAAGCAACTGATACTGGAATTCTTAACATTATTCTACATGTTATATATATATTTGGAAAAAAAATTATTTATTTTATATAATTAAGAATGTCAACTGGTTTATCATTTTCCAATCCTATAATCTCCTTTAAGATATTTATTTCTGAAAATAAATCTAAGCCATCAAGATCCAACAAATTATCATATTTCAAATACTTTTCAAGGTTTAAGCATTTTTCTTTCAAAAGTACACAATCCAATGACTTTAATTTTTTAATACTAAATAAAAAATAAAAAAATATCTTCATATATTTTAAATTGTTCAAATCTATTTTAGAGTGTGGTAGTTGTTTTATCTACAATATATAAAAAATAATCAATTCTAAATGACTCTTAAGGTGATTTCATAGCTTCATCATCAATATTTTCATCAAATTGTTTTTTTTTACAACTTGTTCTTTTTTCACGAAACTTAGGCTCTACATCCATTTCAGAAGCAATTTCTTTGGTAGAAATAAATTCATTTTCAAATTCATTTTCTCTATATGTTTCAAAAACAAATGAAAGAAGACCTTTTATTTGTTTAATGTCCATATTAATACACATATCTTTTGATTGTAAATTTTTACTAACAGAGTTAAGTGCCAATAATATATCATACCAAATAGTCATGCCTAACAAAAATTCAAAATTTTCAAGTTCATAAGTTGTTAAACGCTCAACTTCACTTTTTATTTTAGGATCATCATTAGTTTCAACTAGTTCAAATAAAGCATCTCTTATTTGTCGAGCTTGAAATCTTGTAGCTTTCACACTTTCAACACGACTTTCCCAACGTGTTTGTGACAATGATTTTGTAAAATTTTCCATCTTTTTGTAGAAGAAGAAATAAAGTATACATACGTTGTAACACTCCAAAGAAAGATGTAGCTCTAGGACAAGAGTTAGCCATATCACAAAGTACTAAGTTTAGACTTTGACAACCACATGGAGTATAAAATGCTCTAGGATTAATATCAAGAAATCTTTTTTGCACACCTTGATGTTTTCCTTTTATATTAGACCCATTATCATATTCTTATCCTCTAAGGTCATTAATATCAAGTCCAAGGACTTTTAATTAATCTATAATAACATTAAAAAGACATTTTCCACTTGGATCGTTTACTTTTAAAAATTCTAAAAAATATTTGTTAACTTGTATTGGAGTTGATGAAATATCCACACATCGTAACACAAAAGATATTTGTTCTTGATGACTTATATCTGGAGTACAGTCAAGCATGATTGAATAATATTTCGCATTCATAATTTTTTTTATAATTTTTGTTTTTATTTCACTTGCTAATAAATTTATCAACTCATTTTGTATATTATGTCCAAGGTAATGATTATGAATTTTATCATTTTTAATTCGATGAATATGTTCTTGCATAATTGGATCAAATTCTGGAATCATTTCTATCAAACTTAAAAAGTTTCCATTACTTTCTTAGTAGATCTTCTCATTTTTACCACGCAAGGCTAAGTTATTTTTACCAAGGGTTTTAATAACAACAATAATTCTTAACAACACCTTTCTCCAATATTCTTTATCTTTATTTATTTGTTCTTGAGCATTGAGCATGTTTATCTATTGTTTTATCGTTTGACAATCTCATTTCCAGATCAATCCATGCATTCATATTAGTAATGTGTTCATCACTTATTTCATGGCCGTTTAACTTAGCACTAACATTTTTGCAATCTCTACTATCTTCGTTACCTAGTTTACTAGTACAACCAATAACATTAAACAATTTATAACAAAAACAAAAAATCTGTAGAATAAATGAGTCATCTTTTTTCATGTTTCTCCCCATTAGACAATTTTTGGATGTAATATGATACAAAAAAGTATCATGAGTATTTATCTTTTCGAAAATCTATATTAGTTATCCTAATAGGGCCTTTTTCTACTAATAAGTATCTCAATTTCGTATGAATATCCTCCTATTGACTTTGATCATATATATTTTTAATATTAGAATAATTTTGTCTTGCAATGTCATTCTCATTATCTTGAGTTTAAGAATAAGAATTATTATCATGAGTTTGAGAATCAAAATTATTATTTTCGTTGACTACTTTATTGTTGTCTTCACCTATATTTATATTGTTATCTTCACCTATATTTATATTGTTATCTTCTTCATTCAAAGAAGATTCACCTATATTTTCTAATTCATTTTTTTTGTTTATTTTTATAAATTTATCCATAGCTCCTTTTTGTGAACCAAAAGTTCTAACTCTTCTCTTTTTTTGAAGTTTTGAATAACCCGATTCAAATCTTCTAGTTGACATATTTGTATATTTTTATATAAAGTTAAAACTACAATGAATATCATATTGAATATAACTTAAAAGTATATAAAATGAGACTAAGTTAAAAAGATAAAATCTGATTGTCAAGATAGTGAACTTGATCGTAATATCTTGTCTTGAAGTCTCAAGTCTCCTACTATCTTTCGATCATGTCCTTTGATAAGTCTTTAAATATAATTTATAAATTCTAAATTCTCTTCCTTAAATCTGGACAAATTATTTTAAGATTAATTAAACAATAATAAAAAATAAAAAAAATTAAGATCAATTTATCAATCTTATATTACTTTTATCTAATATTGATGCACTCAAAAGGAGCAAAAGTGAACACAAACTCTTCCTCAGTCAATCTACCGCTCTAAGTCTCCAAGTAAAGACACACGCATAAATGCACAATATAAAATGATGAAACAAATTTAAAATTGGATAATATTATAGAAAAGGATAGAGAAAAGAAAGAAATAAATAAAAGAGTCATATAATAAAATGGGGCATATAAAGAAATAATATATAGGTAAAGAGATAGAGAAATAGAAAATTTTGATACTTAAGATTCTATGACTTTTTCTTTTTAATATTTATTAAATAATATTTATAATACCAATATAAATTTAAAGTCATTAAATAATATTTATATTTTAAAATTTTAATTAATTTTTTTAATATAATTTTAAAATTAAATATTTTTTATAATAATATATATTTTTTATTTTATCTTGTCTATTGTTTTACCTGCTTGGTCTTAGTGATCCCTGATCGTGAATGTACAATTATTATTTTACCCAAAAACTGAGGAGACTCCATCCATTTATTTTTAAAAATTTGTACTACGATAAAGTTATTCATTTTGTTTTATTTAGATTCTTGTTGCTTTATGCAGACTTCACGAGGAACTTTAACTTTGGGTTTGATATTAATACGAAGGTTAATATAGTATAAATTGTTTTATTAATTATTAAATTGTTTGATTAGACAATTTAAAAAAATAATTATTGTTTATGTATATATTAATATTGTTTTCAATTTTCATTTTCATGAAATCTTGAGCATCCATTGTACTTTCTTTTCTGGATACACACTAAATTATGATTATTTCATTTAACTACTTTCACATCATCATATATTATGAAGCGCATATTAATCGAACATAGATTGTAAAAACTCCTAGATTTATGATCATTGCTCAATGAAAAAGTACGAACTCTTGGATGATGAATTAATATTATTATGGCTCAACGAGAGGTGCTGATTGTATAAACTTCATACTTATTAAGAACTTCTGAAAATACACGATAGAAAAAGACCAAAAGGAAAAGCTTCAAAACGACTGTGATTAAAATAGTTGTTTCTCATTGACAAAATAAAATGTTTATTTCTTAAAGAAATACATCTCTCAATAAAATATAAAAATATATTGTTCTAATGTAAAGTAATATAGAAGAAAAAGACCCACCGAATTACAATGACATTGGCCTCCAAGCAAGACAAAAGGCATAGGGGTTGGTCATGTTGTAGCATTGCACGTTGAGATATTTCCATTTCGGAACATTCTTCTCAGTCACTGCTGACCTGTGTTTTGTCTCATTATGTCAATCCTTTACCTAAACACTCTCTTAAATTCTTATTCCACAGCTAAACCTTCATGGAACTATCACCAAGTTCATGCTGTCTCTTTCCCTTTTGTACTATATCCAGGGAACTATCACCAAGTTCATGCACAATACTTTTGAGCTTTTAGAAGTAAAATTGCTTACCTCTCAAAAAATAATTAACGGTTCCTTTCAATTTTGTAGTGTTGCACACAGCAGAAAGTTATGTTTATATATAATAATAACCCGACCAGAAGATTCCTTTTTTCTTTCTATGAACACTTTGATCAATAAAAATTCCATTTCTCTTCCTCTCTGACCAGTGACCTTTTTATATATATAAAAAAAATCTGACAACAAACCAACCACTGTTTTAACCAGTTTGATTATGAGCTACTGTATTCTTTCTCTTCTTTCGTTTTCTCTTCAGTTCAACTTCTTTTATATCCATGGCATCAACATCCACACCAAGGTCATCTTCAGAACTAAGTATCACAGTTGAACACAATCCTTCCAAATCACGATTAGCCGAACTGGGTATAAATTCGTGGCCCAAGTGAGTGAAATTAATCAATTTGATAGATTGTTGGAGAATATTTTGATTAACCGATGGATCTAATGAATTTTTGTGTATCTTCAGATGGGGTTGTCCTCCTGGGAAGTATATGCTGAAATTCGACGCCCAAGAGACGTGCTATTTTCTGAGAGGGAAAGTGAAGGTTTATCCAAAAGGGTCATCTGAGTCAGTAAAATTTGGTGTGGGGGACCTCGTCACCATACCCAAGGGACTTAGTTGCACATGGGAGGTATCCGTTGCAGTGGACAAACATTACAAGTTCGAGTCTTCTTCCACTCCTACACCCTCCTCAAAATGTATCACTGATATTTGAATTTTATTTTATTGTTTATTGTGCTTAATAATATTCTCTAGGAAAGCAAATTTTAATAAAGGGTATAGGTACTACTACTCACTCCTGGTTCGGGAGGAGTAGAATTTGAAACCAATATATATTAAGGTTATAACTTATAACATGAATGTTTGTTTCTAATTCAATGTTTAAAGTTCTCTTTGCCTCTAGTAAAGAAAGAAGGAGCATGCATTTGCATCTCGTGTTTCAGGATGCATGCACTTTTCTATATTGCGAATGCTTATTTTGACCGGTCAGCTTTAATGGTTTCGCCATTTACTATTCATGTTGTTTACCTTGTGCACTGAGAAGCTTAATTTTGCCTTCTCTTTATCAACTCAATGTTCATAGACAAATAAGAGGTTGGGTCATCTGAATCCTTGCTAGCTGCAATTGGAGTCTATCAGAATAGATGCTTTGGAACTTAGTAACGAATAACGATGGTCCTCCTTTAGTTTTGATCTTTCTGCATGTGATCCCACAACCACAACCGTGAAAATCTCAGGCTCTATGGCGTGTGCAAGAATATAGGAGGCAAATGTTGCATGCACGCATAGTCTTTATTGATTAGGAATTGATGCTCAAGATTTGCACCGTTGATGTCTAATTTGGCCCTTTAGCACAGAATAAAGGGTACCAGCATTACATTATTTTTGGGTGAGGGCAATATCTATATGCATCTTTGAGCTTATTTGTCATTTGTAGGCATGCCTTTAGGTAGGTCTAGGATAAGAAATACATTTTTGTCTTTATACTATAGGGCTTCCTTCGGATTGATTGCCTTCCGAAAGTTTAATGGTCTATGTTGATTTTGATTCTATTCACAGCCAACGGGAAAAGAGTACATTTTTTTAAAAAAATAATAATATTTTGACAATAGTAACAATTACATAATAACTTACTTTTAAAGTATTACAACAACTTATTTTTAAGGTATTATAGTTATTATAAAAAATAAAATTGTGTATTTATAAACGAGTCTTAATACGTTAACACGGTCACATGTCAATACAATCAGATAACAACTATACATGACAATAAAGTGGGAAAAATATATATGTGCTAGTGAGTGTAGTCCAACATGGAAGAGAGCATTTAAATTTTAAGTTTATGATAAAATACCACTTTTACCTTTAGTCACGGCATCAATTAATGTCATGTCACGGTTGACATAGAATTGTGAAATGGTTTGTAAAAATTTATTGAGTGTCAAAGTATCACAACCCTTTTAAAAAACATACTAACATCACAAAGATTTTTAATGGGTTATATAATGGCTTAAGAAAAAAATTATTTTTTCTAGATAATCAAAGACACTTCAAGCAAAAAGAATAATTAAACCAACTCATGATTTCAACACATTTTATCCTTTTTTATTTGTAATCTAGACTTAAACCAAAATCAAATTTTCTCTCACATTATTTTATTTTGAAAATATAAAAACTTTTCATTTTCTTTTTTCTTTTTTTTTTGACTTACAATCTTTCTAAAATGCTCTTTATACTCCTCATGTAATACTTTTTATTTTTTCGCAAACTTGAAGCACACTAAGGGTTGTGATCTCCTTGCTTTCTCTAAGCTCATGGTGAGGCAGTCAAGGTTAAAACACAAAAGAAGTAAAGGTTCAATGATAAAGAAAAATTTCTTTTAAATCTCAAAAGGGAAGACAAAGGTTTTATTCATGAAAAACACGTTGGCTACTTGGCTCAAATTATAATGAAATAAAAACAAAAATGACCTTGTTCACATGCAAACATGCAAATGAAATAATCAACATAGAAACTCAATCAAAGTCAACTATGAGTCAAGAGTGATAACACAAATTACACCTGAAGGCCAAAATCTCTCTGGGTTAAAATGTTGGTACCAAAAGTTATCATATAATATGTTACAATTATTAATTACCAATAAAATACTAATACGAATGCACTTTCAATCACAAAAACATAAGAATAATCATAAACTTAAACTGAAAAAACACATTTATTGACAATTGTTAATAGAGAACAACATAAGAAATTCTCATTGGTAAGAAATTATCACTAGTTATATGCAAAACTCACTCCAAGTCATATAACTAAATGCTTCATATATGTCACATGAGTCAAATTACACAATTTATTATCAAAATAAAAATAAAATAAATAAAAATCAAAAAATAAAAATTGAAATTTAAAGAACAAAATAAAAATTGAAAACATAAAAAACCAAATTTTATAAGACAAAAATTTAAAGGACAAAATAAAATAAAATCTTGCGAAGGTTTATTTTCTAACAAATTTTGATTATAATGGAATATGGTCCTCTTCTTTCACATCATTGACATCCACATCCTCAATAGGCTCACCCCTCTTGCAATGGGGTTGGACCCATACCTAAAATGTTTTATTTTTTTTTTTTCAAGTTAGGGTCGGGGCGCTTTCAGGTTTGCACCAAAAATTGAAAAATTCTAATATGACATCGGGCACCACTTCTATTGTGCTAGGTGCAATCGTAAAAAAATATGGGGTGTGCTCCATTCATGTTGAGTTAGGCCCATTTGGATTGTGAAGCGATCTTTTATTCTATCTAAATCTATGGGTTGCCTCTCAAGAAGCGCTTGTTTGATTTCCTGAGCTTGGCAAATGATCTAATCCTGGTGGATGGTACCATACAAACGCAAAGACTAGAACAACAAGTTAGTCCAAATAACTTTTTATAAAAACTGAAAAGTAAAAATAACAAAATAAAATCTAAAAAGAATCAAAACTTTAACCAATTTGCACTCCCAATTCATATACACAATCTGTTTTTTGTTCTTATTGTTCAACCCAATTAATTCCTTAATCAAGGTTATCTACAGATTGAAAATAATCAATCCATTCCTAGACTTGGTGAGAGTCTTTCCTCACATTGAGATCATCTTACTAGAACAAGAAGTCAAAGACTACGCTCCATTTCCAATAGTTTCACATCTTTGATTGATTGGATTTAGGTTTGAAAGTTGAGTGTGTCTCCCAATATCATTCAACCCCTAAGATCATGTCTTGGCAACAAAGGATTACAAAACAAGCATTAGCAATAAAACTCAACTAGGTAAGAACAGGGTTAGGATCATTATATAGATTCCTTTACTGTAAAGCATTATAAAACAAAACTCAATAATTTCATATATAAAGAAGAGTTAAAAAATGAAAATGAAAAGTAAAAGAAAAATAACAAAAATGAAGTCTAAAAGAGTTATAAATGCATAATTAACATGTATTGAAATATAAGTTCCCAACAACGGTGCCAAACTTGTTAGCATTTTTGTTCGCTATGATAGGAAGTGCATTAGTCACTCATGTAGCAAATAATAAATATATCGTTCTCTTCCAAGGAACTTGTGCAATACACAATAATAAATACAATTGATAACAAATTTAGACTACAAATTATTCACAATATTTGAATTGATAAAAAATAAATTAAAAATATGCTAAAACAACTTAAATATTTTTTTTTTGTATTTTTAACGAGCACTTGGAATGTGGAAAAAGAATGAAGAAGATATGGAATGCAATTTCTAGGGTTAAACTTCACCAAACATCCTTCTCGTGCATAAAAATATTTATCTTATTTCCAAACAAATTCAATGTCAACCCACAATAATACCAAAAACCTATTCCTTAGGTGGTGAATGAGTCTAAGCTTACCTATTAACCATAAATTACTTGATCAATTATATAAAAAAGACTTGCTTTTGCCACAATGGCCTTAAGAGAACAAACAAATCATGTTTTATTCCTAGACATTAGCTTTGCATTTGGTGTTTTGATTCAAATCCATATTAAAAATGATATTTTCCAATACCCTAAAAATCATTGATAAAGTCATGAATCAACACAACAAGTAATGAGTATAAAAACAAAATACTAACATTGGAAGACATATATATAAACTCAATATCGATTACATGAGAATTCAATTGATTACATCAAACTCCAATAAGATGAGAAGAATGAACAATGAAGGAAGATGAATATACAAAGAGAAGAATGATACATTTTTCCTAACTCTCAGGCATAGTGTGACTCCCAGATGGAGTGAAGTGGAGTCTCCAAAGTGTCTAACATCAATCCAGAGACCTCTTTAAATAGACGAAGGTGTTAGGTTAGTAATATGGATTATAAGAAATGATTAGGTTCTAGATCAACTTGTTAGGAGATGAAGAACACAACCTACCAATGAAAGAAACCAAGTTGGTGCAACAATAGAGTTAGAAGACAATACAAGCATTTGGCAAAGTGAGAAGTAAATGGAAAAACAATGAAACGAAGTAAAAGGAAACCAAAAATGGATGAAGGAAGAAAATCATATGAAAAGCATGCTACCTATGGAGAAAGAACTTCTAAGGATAAGTGCTTGAACCATCACTACTTGAGATAACTTCTTAAGATAAGAACTCAAAACAAAGTGCGAAAAAAGACAACTCAACTTTAAAAAAAAAAAAACATTTTCAAAGACTATCTCATTCACACAACTCTACATTATTTGTACAATAAGATATGATTTGTAGAATAAGATAGACTCCTTTTATAATATTAATGGAACATCTAAAACTAAAAATTTAACAAAAGTTAATTAACATTAAACTAAACTAATCTCACAAAATTACAGAATTAATTTTGAGTGCTTATAAAGCAATAAGAAGCCAACTTTGAAACGAGAAACAAGCAACTTTAATATTTAACAATTTGATTTCTACAAAATATACGTTATTTTAATTTATGCATATGTAATATTAAATCTTATTATTTTAGTTTATTTGTTTTGTTTTATGTTTAGTTTTTGTTAAGTTATGATGTGACTGATACAAAGATACATGAGCGTATCGTGTAATATTGTTCTATCCGGAATTATAAAAAATTCACAAAAATTATTTTATAAAGACTAAAATAAAAATATAATTAAGTATAATAATAATAATAATAATTAATTTTGATGTATGATATACATTATATATACGGGGATTAACTTATTTCTAATGTAGAAAATAAAACTCTTTATTTTTTTTATATTTCAAGATTTAAGATGTTATTAATTATTCTCTTTTGTTATTTATATTCTTACCATTTACTTAATTTTTAATCTATATATATGTATATATATATATATATATATATATATATTGTGATATGAAAAAAAATTATAAACATTTTATTAAAATAAAGAAAACTTACTACATTTCGTAGTTTAGTCAAAAGACTCTTAAACCACAGTTAAAAGAATAGAGGAAGCAATTAGAAGTGTTTGATTGAAAGAAAAAAAAAAAGTAAAAATGGTTAATAACCCTTTTAAGATTATTTTAAAATTACTCTAGTCTTATATGCTACCCTAACAAATTAATGGATTAGTAGAAAAATTTTAACTTAAAAAGAATCAGGTCACTTTGACTCGGTCTGATGAGTCAGAGTCTAAAAATAAATAGGTTAATTTGACCTAATATTGTTTTATTTAAAGGTTAATTTGACCTAATATTGTTTTATTTAATTTAAATAAACAGGTTAATTTGACCTAATATTCTTTTATTTTATTTAAATAAACAGTTTAATTTGACCTAATATTGTTTTATTTAATTTTAATAAACAGGTTAATCTTGGTTTAACTAAATCGATAGACAATTAAATACATAATTTGTAGGAAATTCAGGTTGGGACAAATAAGAAAAAAAAAAAGGTAGAATAAAATATGATGAAGATATATGTTATCTGATTCAAGAGAAATATGATATTCACTGTCCAATATGCACATTGGATTCAAGTTTTAGATCACGCAGCAACTAATGTTGTGCAATTAATTATAGTCACAAGTATGACAGAATTAGAATGCAATTGTGATAAATGAGACCTACTTCATTTAATATAAAAAGTGATTTTTTCAAATTTTAGAATGCGAATAATTTTATTTAAAAAATTAAGTAAAATTAAAATTAATAGAACTGTTAAATTTTAAATCATTTAAATAAAATAATTAAAATGTGGAAAACTTAAATTTGTAAATAAATTTTTATTTTTTAATTATTGAAATAACTGTATTATTTAATAAAATATGTAATTATATAATTTTTTATTAAAAATAAATACATATACAAATAATCATATGTATATTTTTAAAAAATATTTAATGTTTTTTAAATATTTTAATGTAATAAAAAAAAGTAATTGGAGTAAACAACGTGTTTATTTTTATCGGAGGCCGGTCCAAGAAGCGGTTAATTTGTAGCGGCTAAGCCGAAAAGGAAGTGGAAGGGTTGGGAGCCGCAATGGAAGAAGAGAAAGAAACAGTGATGGTAACACCAGGAGAGGTGTTGGGAAGAAGCAGCGATGTCAAAGCTGGGAGAGGAGCATACGCGGCGCTTCACAACAACACCGTTTACGCCTCCCTGACCGGCTTCCGCCGCACCATCCCTCCGCCGCCGGACTGTCCTGACCAGGTAGGGTTTCGTTTTCCATTGCTCATTCCATGCTATAATCAATCCTCCAAACAACCTATATCTGCTTTTCTTGTTAGTTTAATTTGATGTTGAGCTTGAATTATAGTGCTGTACTGTTTCTGTTAGTGATTATCTGTAACATGCAGAGGCCGACTGTTGAAGTAACTGGTCACAAGGCGCATGGACCTGTTCCAGAACCTGGATCTGTTGTCATTGTGCGGGTATGTGTGTGTGTGGCTACGGCTAAGTGTCTTCTAATCTAATACACTTTTCATTACGCTCTCTGTTTTCAACTGCGTGTCTTTTGCTTTGATAGGTAACCAAAGTGATGGCTCGGTCTGCTTCGGCTGATATTATGTGTGTTGGATCTAAGTGTGTTCGAGAAAAATTTACTGGCATTATCAGGTATGCTATTCTTACACCCTCTAAGTTATCTATTGTAGCTTTTAGAGGAAGTGACTTTAGCAATTGCGAGAAAAAAGGAAGGAAGAAAAGGATTGGAGGAATTGTAGTTATCAATTGTAGATATCGTATGCTTAGAGTTTCTTCATCTTCCGGTTGAACTTACATGTATTGTTATCTTTTGTATCATGAATTTCGTTTTGTTTGACTTTGTGGGTTCTGATAAGATGATATTTGTGTTTAAAACAGACAGCAAGATGTTAGAGCTACTGAAATTGATAAAGTAGACATGCACTTGTCTTTTCATCCTGGTGATATTGTTAAAGCTCTTGTGGTATTATTAATCTCTTTTATGAGTTTTGATAAGTTGATTTGAATTTTTCCATAATTTTTTTGAATTAATTTGTTGCTACTTCAATGGCACCTTAACAAAATCCGTTTTTGTTAGCTTTCTCTTGGAGATGCACGGGCGTACTTTCTGTCTACTGCAAAGAATGAACTTGGTGTTGTTTCCGCAGAAAGCATTGCTGGTGAGATTTGGTTCATATTTTGGGAATTGAACCATCATAAGTGGTTGTGGTTGGAGTTTGTTGCTAGTTCCTTTTAGTTCATGTTAGTGACTTGTGTGACTGCTTGCTTATTTAGTTTGTTGTGTATTTCTCAAATCCGGTTTATTGTGGCATATATCTGTTTGTTTTCCTTTTTAGGTCTATTTAGGGACTTTAGTTTCTCTTCTATACGCTTCTCCTTAGGAAGGGGTGCAATAAGAACAATGGAAGTGCATTTGGGTTTGACAGAAGCTCCTCTAAGTCTGATACATATTTAAATTTCTGGTTTAAACTTGTACAATTTCTGGGTCATTAACTGCTCTGTGGATATTATCTATTATATATGAGGATAGGTCAAGTATTGTTCGTTGAAGCTCAAGGGAGTAAATGTATATTTAAATTTTATGAGAATAATTTGATTCTTTGAATTTTCCCTACAATTGCATTAATTTGTCAGTTAGTAATAAACAGTTAAACACAGCAAATATTATCATTTGAGTATGTGGGAGTAGTTTAGTGATGTGGCAGACTTGACCTTATTATGGCTGACTTGTGATGATTTTAGCTGGAATCTAAATTATCCACATGAATAAAAGGACACTACTAGAGATGATATTAAAAGTAAAATGTTAGATTCTACTTCAACTTTAGTTTGGTGAACACAGCTTGAGGTCTAGCTTTTAATTTATTTTCTGATCAATTATTTTATCATGTTTTACACCCTTATTGCTGGTTCATCTTATTTCTAGCAAGCACTGGAGTAAAATCTAATAATTATACTGTAAGTTGTACACATGCATGGGTTGAGCATCTATCAGGCAGGGATTTTAATCCATGCTTGGCAAATTGAAATGAATTGTTTCGTTTAAGCCTATGATCTTATGTGACTGCATTGTGGAATATTGTTTTACATATCAATTTTTCTTTTCCTAGAAAATACTTGAGTGAATCAATATTTGCCTCAATGTGGTGAATTTTTTTCTGTTTAGGTGCAACCATGGTTCCAGTAAGTTGGACTGAGATGCAGTGCCCTTTAACTGGACAAATCGAGCAAAGAAAGGTTGCAAAGGCTGCAAGCTGACTAGAATACTTTATCAAGCAGGAATGGGTTCTCTGTTTTGTAGAAATCTACTAACATGCATTGTTGTTAGGGTGAGAAATTATACATACCTGAACGGTTTATTGTTAGACATACAGGAATGCAAGCTTGTATTCTACTTTGCAAGCTGGTCTACTTCTAAAGTAGCACAAATGCGGGATTTTCATTCACCCGTGTTGTGAGCAGGATTTTATTCCATTGTAAGAGATACTTTAATTTTCAACTTGGAAGGGAGCTGGAGTCACATTAGACTACTGTTAAAATACGGTTTTCTTGTTAAATGTTGTTGTGTTGCATATGAACTTCTTTACGTGTCAAGAAATTGGGCCCTGAGATTCAGATAGCGAATTTCTAGGATGAACCAGTCGTATAAGTGGTTGTCATCAACCACTTTTATATATGTTAGAAACTATCAAAGAAGAAAAACAACAAACACCTCAAAATGAATAGAATGGAAAACTAAGACTTTTTTTTTTATTATTATTAATATTCTCACGTCAAAACAATCAAAGTTAGCAACAAATTTTGTAATTGGAAATATACGTAGAATAAACATGAACAATATAGTAGTAACAAATTTCTTTCTTTTGGGTTTCGAGAGCCTAGTCTCTCTCTTTTTTACTCCACTATCCGATTATGTATTTTCTCTTTCCAACCCCTTCCTTTCTCTATTTATAATAAAAAATTTTCTCTAACTAACTCTTTAAATTAGCAACTTTTTATTTTCAATATTCCTCTTTTGATATGTGAATTTGAAGGATGTAAGATTTCCATTCTGTTCTTGTGCTTGGTTACTAACCGAGTGTGTAATAATACTTTCTTGAAGATTCACCTTGTCTTCAAGGTGAACATGAGAAAACACGGTCTTGATCTTCGTAGCTAACTTTTAAGAATTCTCAAAATCTGGTAAGTGTTGTCATTTAACCAAGATGTCAAGCTCTCCCTTAGCATTTTTCTTGTTGTGGAGTATTTGTTTTGGTTGTATCAACAATTCTGCTTCGGCAGACAAGTCTGATGGCAAGAGTTGACGCGATGTAAAAGAGCCAACACTCCTTTTAAGCAAGGAGACATGGAAGACAGGGTGAGTCTTACTGGTTTTTGGTAACTGTGACTTGTATGCCATGACTCCAATCCTCTCTAAAACTTCAAATGGGCCATAGAATGGAGCAGCTAACTTCTGATTAGTCCTGGTTGCTAAAGACTGCATTCGATAAGGGTGGAGTTTTAAGTACACAAATTCTCCTACCTCATATATAATGTCTCTTCTTTTCTTATTTGCAGACCACCATATTATGTTTTGAGCTCTGTAAAATTGAAATTGCAAAGGACCTGGTTGCGTTCTACATTCATTAACCGAACATCCTCCATCACAGGTTTCAATCCTCTCCTTAACATAGGAGGTGGTTCTCTACCGTATAAGGCCTTAAAAGTAGTCATGCGAATTGAACCGTGGTAATTCGTATTATACCAAAACTCGACCCAAGATAGCCAAGTCAGTCATTGCTTTGGTTTAGAGCCCGTCAAACATCTCAAATAAGTTTCTAAGCACTTGTTAACCGCTTTCGTTTGACTGTCAGATTGAGGGTGGTAGGCGGAAGTCATCTTCAATGTAGTACCAGCTTACTTAAAGAGTTTCGACCAGAATGAGCTCATAAAAATCTTGTCCTTATCTGAGACTATAGAAGATGAGAAACCATAGAGACGAACCATTTCCTTGACTAAGAGGGCAATGATATTTTTTACTGTGAATGGGTGAGCCAGTGGGAAGAAGTGAGCATAATTTGTAAGACGGTCAACCACCACTAAGATGGTATCAAATCCTTCACCTTTGGAAGTCTTCCTATAAAGTCCATCGATATATCTGACCAAACATTGGTGGGAATAGGTTGGGGCTGAAGAAGCCCGTCTGGTTTAAGAGTAGATGATTTATTTTGCTGGCACACTTCACAGAATTTGATGAAGTTTAGAATCTAGGATTTCATGCCCTTCCAGTATAGCAGAGACGAGATTGCCTTATAAGTCCGGAAAAAACCAAAGTGTCCCCCCAATTTAGAACTATGGAATTCAGCAAGAATTTTGCATATCCATTTAGAGGACCGTGCAAGAACTAACCTTCCTTTGTACATGAGCCTTCCATTAGTTAGAGTAAAGCCAATAACTACCTCTTCTCCCATTAAAAGTTGTTGCATAATGTGTTTTAATTTGACAACATCTAGAATTTCAGTCTCAATCCCATCCCACTCAGCTACCACAAAGAAAGAAATAGAGAAGTGAAATTTTTTAGAAAGCATATCGGCTATTCTGTTTTTTGAACCAACCTTATATTTGATGTCAAAGCTATAACCCATTAGCTTTGATAACCACTTTTGTTGTCCTTTCTCAACAACTCTTTGCTCCAAGAGGAACTTTAATGACTTCTGATCAGTAAACATCATGAATTTTTTACTAAGAAGGTAATGACGCCATTTCTGGATGGCAAAAACAATGGCCATCAACTCCCTCTCATACACAGGCCTCCCTTGGGTAGTGGGGGTAAATTTCTGGCTCATAAATGCGATTAGGGTGTCCCTCTTACATTAGGACATTCCCTACACCCTTGCTATAGGCATTGGTCTCAAGATGGAAAGGTTTAGAAAACAAGGAGAAACAAGCAATGGAACTAAAACCATGGTTGTCTTCAAGTGTTGGAAAGCTGAGTCAGCTTCAACACGCCACTGAAAAGATTTAAGAGTTGTCTAAGAAACCATGTGATGTTGTTGTAGCCCTTCTCAAAGCATCAGTAATATCATGTAAGTCTCGAAAATACTCGTAGTGCTTTTAAATCTTTAGGTATAGACCAATCAACCATGTTACAAATCTTTTTAGGATCAGTAGCGACCCCCTACTCAGAAATAAGATGCCTTAAGTTCTCGATACTAAAGCTTTCAAAATAGTATTTCTTCTTGTTTACTAACAGGTTGTTCCTCCTAAGGAGCTCAAAAACTTACAGCAAATGCTCCCTGTGATTGTCCTTGTCGAGATTACATATTAAAATGTCGTCGAAGAAAACTAAAGAAAATTTTTGTAAATTGTGAGCCTGAATGGTATCACGAGGAATTCGTGATGAACCTCGTGTGTTTAGAATGCCATCTTATAGACGTCTGTTTCTTTCATCCGAATTTGGTGGTAGCCAGATTTCAAATCCAGCTTGGAGAACACCACTGTGCCTACTAATTCATCCAAAAGCTCCTCAATAGCAGGAATTGGAAACCTGTCTGGGATTGTTTTCTTGAACGAGCTCATGCTAGGGCAAATAATATCGATTTGCAGCATCTCCACAATGATCTTTTCAAACTCAACTTTCTGATAATGTGGGTATTTGTATGGTCTAATGTTGGGGATTTTTGAGTTCTCCTTCAATGGAATTGTGTGATCCTGTGGTCGAGACGAAGGCGATCCAAAAGTTTCATGAAAAATATTGTCAAATTGCTGCAATAATTCTAGTGTCTCGGTTGTAATGGGATAACTAATGTTAGCACCATCAGAGTAGAATAGAGGAGTTAACAAGAAATCCTCCTCTTTTTTTTTTCAATGTATTCAAAGCCATCTTTCCTTATGCATGGCTTCTGCCGAGGCTAGGGTCCCTTTACAGTGTTACTTGGGACCCATTAGACATCCAGCTCTGTGTCAACTGCTGATAGTCACCTCCAAATTTGCCCAGGCTTACCACTCACTCGGCACCAAACACCACCTCAGACCACTCGAGCTCAATGACAAGGAAGTTCACAACTATCGAAACACCTTACACTATCAGTTGTGACATTTTCGCAGCTGCCCAACTCCTGGTTCTATAGCACCATTCCCAACCTTGACTTAAAATGGTCACATCGGGCTTAGTGGTAAACCTAGGAGGAGACGACGTGGGTAGAAAGGAATTGGCCTCCGCTCCTAGATCCACCAACACAATCACCTCTGAGTCCTGGATTGTGCCCTTAACCTTCAATGTGTGATGAGATGAGAACCTCCAATAACTGAATGATGAAAGATTGAGAGATAGAGTTTGTAGATTAAGAGTAGAAGGTTCCTTTGTGATTTCTTCAGGTGCTGGTTTGAGCTCCTTCTCTTCATCAGCATCTACTAGCACCAAGTGTTGATGGCAGTGTTGACACGTATGGGATGGGTTCCACTTCTCCCCACACTTGTAGTAAAGATCCTTGCGTTGTCATTCAAGCCACTCTTCATTTGAGACCCAATGATAATTATGCTTTGGGTCAAATGAGCTAGAAGTTGGGAATTAGATGGTATAAGTGGCTTGGTTCTCCTTGGGTTCAGGTGGTTAGGAACGTTAAGAGTAGGAATTAAAGTTATTGGGTCTGGCCCAATTCGTACCTCTATTGAAACCCTCATTAGACTTGGAGCCTGCTTCACATCGTCTTCTCCATTGGCCTCCACCTTTCTCTCGCCAAGCTAAGTTTCTCGCCTTTACCACCATTGGGCGATCCATCAATGCTTGAAGGGCTTCGAACTCCACCTCCGCTTGTTCCAACTTAATCGTTGATTTCAACCCTTCATGGAACATACATAGTAGGTTTCCCCACCCAAATTTCTGTGTGAGCTGTCCGCGAGCTCAAAATCATGCCGATACTCCATGATAGAGCCCGTCTACTTCACCTGCAACAATGGCGCCAAGCGATTTGACACCACTCCTGGTTCAAAACGTTTCAGCAAGTCCTGCTTGGATCGAAGCTAAGTATGAAATGTCAACTGAGCCACCCATCCCTCGAACCACATAAGAGCCTCCCCCATTAATCCTAGCACCGCATAATTGAGCTTTTCCCCCATCGGAATGTCCAACACACAAAAGAAATGATCCATTCTTACTAGCCACCCTTTCATATCTACTACATCGAATGTAGGGACCTTTAATCTTCATCCCCCATCACTCCTGTTTTGTGGGTTTCTATGATTCTGTCCTCCACCGGGATCCACGATCTAAGAGGCAATGTCATCCTCCTCCTAATGCGGCTCTATAGTTGAATATTGCAATGGTGGATGCATCACCATACCATCGAGCCTCTTCAATAACGCCTCCAACATCTGACGTGGTCCACTATTCGTTTCTCTAACCCGTCGACACGTTCCTCCATCGTTCCTGAGTTGCGTGTGGTAACCATTTATAAGTTTGAAACCCGGATCGAGAATCTGATACCAATTGTAATGGTATCTAATAATATTAACGGTAGATCAGTAGATAAGAGAGTAACGTAATAATATTCTAGAAAAAAAGTGTATTTTAGTTTGAAATTAGAAATAACCGCAGAGCAAACATGAATAATATAGCAGTAACAAATTTCTCTATCCTGGCTTTCGAGAGGTCAGTCTCTCCCCTTTTCACTACACTATATGATTATGTTTTTTAACCTTTCCAACCCTCTCCTTCCTCTATTTATAACCCAATTTCCCCTCTAACTAACTCTCTGAATTAGTGACTTTTTTATTTTTCACATTCCTCCTCTAATACATGAATTTGAAGGGTGTGACATTTTCATTTTGTCATTGCGCTTGGTTACTAACCAGGTGTGTAACAAATTCCAAAAAAAAGTCCCCTCACCTAAACATATCTTGGTCTTTATGACCACTACCATCGATTCACCCAATTTTAGTAACACCCATTGACTCCCCTAACACCACTAATATCCACCAACTCACTAATGCATTAACATTCACCAACTCACCCCCTTCACTAATTTTTAAATTTCCTCTTATAATATACTTTCCATTCTCTGTTTCCATTCTCTGTCCTTAGACTTAACATTGTGTCTAACAATACTCCCTTCAACAAAAACAACCATGTCTTCAAGGTTGAAATTTGGAAATTGAATCTTTATGGTTTCAACTTCCTCCCACGTTGTTACTTCTGATCCTCCCTTCTCCCGCTGCACAAGGACTTATCGAATGAACTCCCCATGATCATCAACTACCTGTCTGTCTAAAATTTGTTGGGGGCAAAGGACTCGGTCCTTGCATCTATAAATTCTGAGGTAACAACTTAGTAATTGGTCTTATACTAGTAATCAGCCCATGGTATGAATTTAACCCAAGTTTTGGGTTATTTTGAACTAAAATAGCGTAGTTAAGTCTCCAACATTCTATTTAACACCTCCATATGCCCATTTGTCTCCGGATGATAAGTGGTGCTCATCTTCAATGCACTGCCTTGTAAACCGAAAATCTTTCTCCTTTTTTAGGGTTGAGGTCTCACTAACGTCCTACCTAGTGAGGGATCTCCTTTATTTTAACCTCTCTTCCTTGATTGTAAACACTCATCATTAATGTTCTCCGATTCACCTTCACCTCTCCCAATGTTGCTAACCAAGCCACCTTGAGAATAACATCCACTCCATCCAACTCAAATAAAAAGAATGTTTCTTTCACTAAAAAATCTTTCAATAATAACTCCACATCTTTGCAACACTCGCTCGTGTTTTTCTCATGACCATCCCCTAACCGTCCTATTGAGATGAAATTGTTTCAGGCGCTTCACTGTCAACCAACACCACCACCGAAATATCTTTATTTCTTCCTTTCAACTTCATGGTGTGATGTTGAGTCATACCCCCTGCCGAAAAAAAAATGAAAGATCTATCAATTGACATTCTTGCCCCTCCACCCCTTTTCTTCTCAGTCCTTACCTTTATTCTCTGTCACCCTTGGTTTTCCATCTTCTAGCCCTTATTCATCTTCCCTTCCAATTATAACTCTCAAATTTTTATCTGGACAATGATGTCCATAACTATATGGACCTCCACAATGAAAGCATTTGGCTTCCTCTCTCCTTTTGATGTATTCCTGATATGGAAGCGTTCTTGCACCCTTGTTTCTTGAGGATTCACTCATGCTAGCACCAACTCATGTCTCCTTTCCTCTATTGTAAGTTTCCTTTCTAGCATTGTTGGCCCAGCTAGATCCTAGTTGTCCATTGAACCCTTTTATGTTTTTCGCCCTTACTATCATCCCTGTTCCATCCACATACCAAAAAATTGATGGGTTATTGCAGACAACATTACCTTCCCTCTTCTCGTCATCCGCTGCCTCCTCAAGATTCAATGTGATCTCTGTTGCCCTCATCAAATTTTTGGGATCATGGGACCATATTTGATTCCTAATTCTCATATGTAATCCCCCAGCATTTGCTCCTCGATGATATGAGGAATTTGACCGACTAATACTTCAAATTGTTAAACATAATCTTTTACTCGCCCATGTTTTTTTTGTCGTGCCAATCTTTCAAATACTAAATTTCTCTCCTTTCCCCCAAATCTCCTTATCAATGCCTTTGAAAATTCACTCTGAGAATGATTCTTGGAATTCTGTCTCCAGATCTTGAACCAGTGGCTAGAACTACCTTCCATGCTAATAAAGGTCTACTTTAACCTCTCTTTAGTTGCCACATTCTGTACTTTGAAGAATTTCTCCGCACCTCCGAACCAGCCCTAAGGATCCACACCTTTAAAAATTGGTAGTTCCACTTTTTTTACCCACTCTCTTGGTTCGACTTCTCCTTCTTCATCTAATTTATCTCCTTGCATTGGTTATCCTTTCTTTTCCTCCTCATTCACTGAGTTCTCCCATCCATCAGACATTTTATCACTCCTCTTGGGGTCACATTAATTCCTTGAGTTTCAAGAAATTCTCTTTCACGACTATGACCTCTATATTTACTTCTTGCAAAACTCTCCCTTGTTTGTTGGTCATCCTCTGCACTACACTCAATCTTTGCTCCATCGCCACACGGATCTAGTAGGTCAAGCCAAATTGATAGAAACTATCAAAGAAAAAAAAACTAACACCTCAAACAATATAAATTGGAAACCTGAAACTTTTTTTATTAATATTCTAACATCAAAACTGCCAAAGTCAGCAAAGGAATTAATCCTTTCACATAGAAAAATAATCTTATCACCTATCAATAACACAATCACCAAAAAAGTCCCCTCCACCAAACATATGTTGGTCTTTATATAGACTAGTACTACCGATCACCTAATTTCATAATACCCACCGACTCACTTAACTCCACTAACACTCAGGAACTCACCAATCCACTAACACCCACCAACTTACCCCTCCACTAATTTTTAACTTTTCTCCTATAATATACTTTTCATTCTATGTCCTTACACTTAACATTGTCCCTAACAATATACCCTGAGATTCACCCTATCTACAAGTAATATGGTCTTGTCTCGACATTAGATATTTTTTTTTGGAGACCTTGCAACTCACAGGGCTATCGGATTCCATTATCAAATCCAACCACTCTCCCATTGTCATTGTAAAATCAGTTTGATCCGTACACTTGACGGATGACCGAGAATGATTCTCCTCTCCACCCATTGGGTCTAGTCCTTGTCGGAGCCTTCGAGGCGGCAACGAGACTCAGAGGAGTAACCAAAATCAATGGAGTGAGAGCAATCAAAGTAGTGGTACACTAAGCTTGAGGTCAAACATGAAGAAGTAACCAAAATACGAAACCATAGAGGAAAGTGGGTGGTGTTTTTTTATCAACAAAGGGGTTTGTGTTTGTGATAATTGTTTTAATAAGAAAAAGTATCGAAACTGATTCTTCATCTGATTCTTCATCTCATCACAGAAGAGGAAACATTAATCAAGGGTCACTTGAGTATATAAATAAGTTTGACAAATTGGATTCCACATCTCATAATCAACTTGCCTTTCTTCACTACAAGGAAAAGCTCTATTTCCCACGGATATTTACCCATGGACTTTTTTCCATATATAAATTAAATTTATCTACTCAAAATTCGGTAGGTAATATTACCATACTTTAAAAAAATGGAAAAGTTAAAAAAAGTAGATTACATACGGATACTAAGCGGTGAGAAAAATGATACAGTGGATAAAATATAAAATCCATGGGTAAAATAAACAATTTAAAAGTAAAAAAATATTCCCTTCAGCAAAATAAACTCACAGACCCAAAACATTAACTCTCATTTACTCTAGTGAAACACCCAATCCCCCTCCACAACCTCTCTCACCCTCACCAATCACCTTCTCTTCTCTGCCATCAACCCGAACTGGCATCCGATACTGCCAGTCCAGCTTCGCCGTCATGTACTGCAACATCTTCCTCGGCAAAGCCACCATCCTAGCTTCTTACAATAACTCCACAACAGCTGTTAGGTCATCGCCACCATCGCCGTCAAACGCATCAATCTACTCCAGATCGACGTTGTCGACTTAATTCGCAATGCCTCCTTCAATGACCGCGTGGGCCTCCGCGTTTTGGACGATGTCGCCGCCAAGATCGGCGTCATGAACTTCGATTCTCCTAGCATTCAAGTAACACACTCACTCCCTTCTTCAATTTCCCTTTTTTCCAATTTAGGTTACCTCACATTTTCACCCTTGTTCACAAATTAAATAAACCCTAAATTAATTAAACCCTCATTTTCTTCACAGATGTTGCCACGCTCATCACTCATGTGTTTTTATCTTGTTTACACCTAAACAAACTTAAGCAATCTCAAAATCCCCAAATTTCAAACCCGAAATTATAAGCTGTTCTTTGGTACAGGCCTCTCTATTTGCTATGAGGTAAGCTGTTTTGTTCCTTCTTAGTCCTTACCTTGACAAGCATATCAATATCACCTAGGAACAAAACGGTTTAGGTGTAGTACAGGGTCTCTTTGTTGTTAAAGGCAAAGAGATATCTTAACTTAGTGCGTTTTTGTGAAGAAATTTATTTCCCTGGATACAATTGCTTTGTTTTTAAAATCTCTCTCTGGATGTTGGTATTAAAAAAGTGATTTTTTCTCTTAAATAATCTAACCAAAATGAGTAGTTAATTGTGCAAAATGGTTCTTGCTAATGATTATCTATGTTATGCAAGACGGATAGTGCACTGAAGTTTGGTTGGTTTTCCATGTTCTACTTATTCTGTTAATCTATATTACATTATACTTGCTTCATACTACAGAGCTAGTGTCTTATTAATTCTTTTATTATTTTGGCTTGATGCAGCTTCATATTGCATTTTGCATATTTGCTGCAATTGCCAAGTGCTGATAAAAAAAAATGGTTTAAACAGCCATGTCACACTTTAAGGGGGGAAATTTTAAAAACTTGTGTTTCAAGACTTTACTGCTTTGTACTAGTGATAGAGTTTTTCTTTGTATTATGAAACCTTCAACGTCCAGAATTGGGGTTAGATATTGAGAAGTTGCAGATGTTGCTTTCATTCAAGAAGCAAGGTGCTCACCTTGTGGAGGCTTCTTTTTTTGATCACCAGAGCTTGGTGGATGCTGTGAAACTTGTGGATGTTGGGATTTGCACCTTGTCTGGGGTTCATTTTCGCTCTCACAAGTTATTGCTGCAGCTCCAACTTATTGAGGCCATCAAAGTTGCAGGAAATGTCAAGGTATGTGTTTTTCGTATATATGTGACACACCTACAACTTTACATAACACCAATTTGTGTTTATCTCTTGTCATCTTGATTATGACATGAATATAAACAAAAAAAAAAAGTGTTGTTATGCAAACTGATGTATATGTAATTTTTTTGCTTTCTCATGACTATGTTATAATAAACTCTTTCTATAAGTTTATTAACAACTACTTAGCATAATTAGACAAAGAAGATTCAATTATAATTTTCAATAAACTTTAATGAATAAAAGAATATGTTAAAAAAGTGTTCAAGTCAATCTAAGGCACATAACCATTTTTAGATCAGTGGTTTCTAGCCTTCAAGCCTTAAAAGACAAAGACAAATCAAGTATAAGATGCCAAATTCAGCACGAGATTTGGTGTGAATTGGTTTAGCAACAAATGTTATAGAACCATGGGAAAAGGGCAATAAGAAGAGTAGGTCCGAAGAAATTGCACTGGTCTGTGTATTGTTTAATCAGGTTTTGAGTGAAAGTGTAATTAGTGTATGCTAATTGATGTTAATGAAAGGTGAGAAATCATTCAATGATGTGAGTTTTGCTCCTAACTGATATGACTAATTACTGTGTTGGTTTTGAAACAACAATCTTGGTCTCGCCCAGTTCATTAACAGATATAATGTGGCTCACAACCTTATAATGAGAATAAAAATAGTATGTAGATAATTTCAAAGTTTTATGAAAAAATTATTTGTTTTGGCTCAAATTTTATAATTATAGTACATTTTCATTTTTACATTTGAATAGAACCGGTGAATCACTTTTATAATCTTAATCATGCATATATAAAATTTTAGATAAATTGAATGATATATTTTAGTAATGACTATATTCTGTGACAGTAAGAACTTTTAATTTATTATTACTTTTAAGATGGTTATTGTATTTGAATCACACTTATGTAATCAATATAATTTTGTTTGCTGTATAGCGTTTTTTGCCTTCAGAATTTGGCATGGACCCTGCACTTATGGGACATGCACTTGAACCGGGAAGAGTGAAATTTGATGAGAAAATGATTGTAAGGAAAGCAATTGATTTCACACAACAATTTAGCTGTCGTGAACTATCAAAGGATAGGTGGAAAAACATCTGATCGCATTTATGAACTTGTTGAAGGAACCGGCAAAATGAAAAATTCCTATCCTTTTGTTATTTTGAATAAAATAAAAAAAATTAAAATAGTTTTATTAAAAAATTACAGAAAAACTATTTAAAAAGTTATATTCTTCTAATATAAAGTTATAGATTGAATTATATATACCATTGTTCAATTTTTAATTTAATTATTTATTGTTTCTTGTCACTGCTGACCTCATCGATAATTAAAAGAGTAAAATATTAATAGATATATTTTGATAAAATTTGGTATTTTGAACTAAATGTACATTAAGAGTGAAGAATGAACGTACTATAACAGATCCATTTCTCTACATAATCATAGTCATCTCGCCACACTAATCACTATTTCCTTATTCATTTGTTTCACTTCTTCAGCTCTTTGGTCTTTGGTTTTATGAGTGAAGATTATTAGTTTATTTTATCTGATTATTTTCTTTATGCAGCTCCAACTCCAAGAAAGTCAATGAATATCATGTTCGTTCAGTCAACAACAAAATGAACATGAGCAACCATCCAACAATCAACAAAATGAGTATAGACAATTTGGACATGAAGACGATTATGCAAGACTATTAGGATCTTTAGGCTTTAAATATTTTATTATGGTTCAAATTTGTTTGCATTGTGGATTATATTCCAAGTTTACTTTATTTTGAAATTGTTATCTTTGACTTATTTTGTATGATGAGACTTCAACTATATATGTTATGCTTGAATTTGAAGTTAAATATAAATTTTATTTTTTTGCTAAGTGTATTGAATGATGATTGATTGCTTTTAATATAGTTGGTAATAGATTGTTAAATTCGGATATATTGGATTACTTCATATGTTGGATGTGTTGAATATGTTGGATATCTTGAATGTTTTATACAGGTATAAAATATTTAAAAGTAATTCAACTCAAATAAATATTTTGATGTATGAAAGATTACCTACGGATTTATTCACATATTATAGTTGGTGGGTAATGTGTACATTGACATTACTCACGGAATGGAATTGGTGGGTATTACCAACGGACTTGAGTTGGTGGGTATTATTCACGGATTGGAATTGGTGGGTATTATCCATGGACTAGAGTCGATGGATATTACCTACGGACTGGAGTCGGTGGGTATTACTTACGGATTGGAGTTGGTGGGTATTACCTACGGACTGGAGTTGGTGGGTATTACCCACGGACTCAACTTTCGTAGCTAAATTATCTACGCCCATATTACGTATGTATGAATTTTTGTCCGTGAGTAATCCGTGGGTAATACTGATTTACCCATGGATTTTTGCTGTTACCTACGGATTTTAGTTGTGGGTAAAATCATTTTTTCTTGTAGTGTTTGAAACAAGTGGACAACAAATCATCGTAGAAAAACAAAAACTTGGAATTCAACGGTAGTCGCATCTCACCTGCTCCAAATGATGGTTCATAGAAGGAAGCAATGAATATTTCAAAATCTTTTACTTCTGTTTTTAGATTGTCAAAGAAAGCTTTTTGAACTTTTGTTCCTGGATCTACAACTAAAAAGAGAAAGAATAGGAAGAGGTCGGAGAATGGAAAAGAAAAAATATAGTACGAAAGGCTATAGAGAATTATCATGTGGACGAAATAAATTTTGCAGTATATAAAATTGTTCCATTGTAAACCATTTCAATAGTGCACCACACTATCCATTCCTCCCCTTCGTTGTAAGTTTGACTTTTAATATTTAATTTTTTCATTCACCCTTAAGTATATATTAGGACTTTCTTTGAAAAGCAAAAGAAAATAAAATAAGACCTTATTTTTCTAGCTTGTTTTGATACCGAGTGTCTAAAGTAAATATTAAGTGAAAGATGAGAATATATTTATCTAAGCTTTTCTCGTTCGCCAACACAGGGATCGATTGGTTTTGACACCCCATTATATACCATTATCATTAAATATATAAATAATTTTTTTCACATATTAAACGTTTTACCATTTAAGCTACATCATTATTACGATATAACTTTAAACATTCATAATTATAAATATTTTATAATTGATTAATGTTGTCAAAAACTCAAATTTTATATGTATTGGATAATCAATTATCTGTAGAAAATTTTAAACATAATTAATTATGATAATTGATTATGCCTCAAAATTTATACATATAATCAATTATCCATGTTCCTGTAATTGATTATGCTTGTAGCTTTCACTAGCTTTGTTGTTTCTAATCCGTGCACCACCAAACCACTGTGGCTCTACCATAGTTCTTCACAACACCACAAGAACGTAAGCTTTCTACCAAAAACACGTGTGTATGAAAAATGAACGAAGGGCACAATGGTACACATGTCACATTGCTTCCTCTGTCATTGGGAGAGGAACACATACTACTTTCTTCCCCCTACAAACCCCTCTCTCTCAAATCCATAAACATCACTAGATCCAAACAGAAGTTGCTCCTGCTAATCTGTTTGTGAACACAGTAAACCAACGGATCCAAACACACAGTTAATGAGGAGTAGGAGTCAAGAAATTTGAAAAAGGATGGTGTCGATTAATAAGGAGAAAGCATAATTTCTATTTATCACACGTGCAATTAGTATGTATTACTAGAAGCCAATTTCTAGTGAATTGAAGATAGGTTTTTGCCTCCTACTTCCCCAATTTTCTACCTACACCTCCATAATTTTGAAAATATCTGTTTTGCCTCTTGAAGTTTTTATTTGAAAAGGTGTTCTTCTTGGGAAGAGGGTGTATTTTGTTGCTTCAAGCTTGGAAGAGAAGAATTTTGGCAAGGGGTGCCTGGTGGTGGTGTTTTGAAGTCACTTAGCCAAAGTAGTTGGAAAAGGTATTGAAGGGTGCTTTTGTTTCATTTTTTGGTTTGAATGGTAAACATTCGATTATTGGAATTTGAAGTCTGGAAATAAGCTTTCAGAACATGTTTTGTTGTGAAGCATTGACTTTTAGATTAGTGTTTCTAAAAGGTGTGGTGTACATTAAAAAATGGTGTAAGAGATGAGAATTGTATTTTGGATTCATGTTTCTAGGAGAATATTTTGTAAATTCTAAAAAGTGCATTCTAGAAGTATTACACAAGGGTTCTAGAATGTGAAATCCACAATATTTCTAGAACAAGGATCCTAGAAGGGTTGAGACATTAATCCTGAAAGTGCATTTTAGATAGCATATTGTAGATCAGATTGAGGTCATAAAACTAAAATACAACTATTGATGACACTTAAACAAAATAAAAAAAAAAACCAAAAAAAAAAAAAAAAAAACCAAAAAAAAAAAATGATTCAAGCAAAATAGAGAAGTTCACGTAATGAAAATCAATTCAGTCTCCTTTGGGTTTTCCAAATCCCTTACTAGTTCCTAAACATTATCCTAATTACATTCGTGGGATAAACAAACCAGAATCTCTGCATCTATTTAACATCCCGAACACTCCACAATTGCGAAGCATTTTATCGAACACCTAATGTGTACCATCATCGGTTCGACTTAATTCCGACTCGGGAACTCCACATACATTTCAATCGGACTATATTCATTCATTTATGAATTCAATCCAACCATTAAATTCAGCAATCGAATTAAAACAGAAAATGAGTAGGTAATTGTGGAAAAACAGCACAAAACACGAACCTAGGGATAAACGAAAATGGAAGAACCTCTAAGAACGGAATTGAGTAAAAACTTTAGCCACTCATGGTGGAATGAACACGAACAATAGCCAAAGATAAAAATGTAGAAGCGAATCAACACAAAAATAAAACTACAGAAGCGAAGAACGAGTTAAGAAGAAACAAGCAAGTCAAATCATATTCAAAAATCTGTCTCCAAACCTTGTTGGCGGCTGTCCTACACTGCTCATTACAGTATTCAGAATTGTTTTTGACCTAAGGTGGCCCAAGCCCACCTATACGTTGCCTTAATAAACCAAAAACGCAAAGTTTTGATCCCAACTCATTTGGGGTGAAATGACTAAGTTGTCATCAATTGAATATTTTCGCTCAAAGTGTTGTCCAGATTCCATACGACAACTTTAAGATTGATTTTGTCCACTTTACAGTCTGAATTTGGTCTTAGGATCAATGCACGAAAAGCTATGACATATGGAAAGAAGAGGAAAGTGTAAATATCGAAGAATATAAAATTCAATTGAAACTATAATAAACGCAAAAAATTTAGAATAAATTATTTCCTCATATTTCTTCTCATGTATAAGAAGATTTGTGAAGAAAGTTTTTTAAATATAATAAAATATTTATAATAAATACATAAATCATATAATAAATAATTTATTATATATTAAATATTTCATTATAATTATGTATATAATTATTATATCAAATATATTATATATTTTTTTATATAATTACTTTTTCGTTATAAATTTATTAATATTTATATTTATATTATAATAAAATAAACATTAATTATATAATATAACTTAATAATAATAAATTATTAAAATAATAATAAATTTATATAATTATAAATAATAAAATAAGACATTAATAAAAATAAAAGGATAATATATATTGATAATAAATTTATAAAATAATAATAAAAATAAGATAATTATAAAAATGAAACACTAACAATTTAACATTAAAAACTAAGAAAACTAATTACAATAATAAAAAAATTAAAGTAATAATTATACAATTAATAATAATAATAATACTATAATCATAAAATAATAATAGTAATATTAATATTAATAATTTAATTATACGAATCACATCATTTACCAACTTTTCTTTCAAATCTTATTTTTTTTTAATCCAAACAACTCAATTTTTCTAGACACTTTTCTTTCATCTCAAATCTCCTTAAATCAACACCCTTAAATTTATTTTTACACCAACAAAGCATTAATGTCATAGTAAAATAATACGTTCCCAATTTTTTTAATCTACTACTCCATCATGCTTATAATAAGATATTTTATAATTTAATATTTGTTTTCATTACTTTTATCAAATATTTGAACAGTAAAAAACTAATTTTAAAAATTAATATTAATGATAATTAATTAGTACATTAGCATCTTTTTAAAAATTTAATTAAATCTAACTAATGTGTCGTATTAACAACAGGAAAAGAAACAGATAAGTCACATGCTAATTTAAAATTTTGTGCCGGAATTTCAGTGGTTGACACCGAATTGCATAGCTTCAATCCCATCCAAGCTGGGAAGAAAAACATGGCTTCAGCTGCGCTTCAATTCTGGTATTTGACAGCTCCTATATCCCACCGTTACCCTCATCAGTTTTCTTCCCTAACCTCACTCAAATTCGCAACTCCTATTTCTTCCACCAATACCATTTATCTTCCCAAACCTCTCACAGTGCGTTTTGCTCTCACCGAGTCCGACTCCAAATCCTTTGAACCTGACCCTCAAACTCTTCTGCAAGAAATTGCTGTAAGTCATTCATACCCAGTCCTTCTAATTTAACGTTCTTTTCTGGGTGCGTTTAAATTTTTCAACTTTCGGAATATTCCTTTCTCAATGTAAATTCGTGATTCAAGAGTTCGTGTGCGTTTCCGTTGCAGGGGAGTTTAGATCTTCCTCCTGACTACTTTGCACAGTTTCCTCGTGATCTTCGATTAGACGTAAGTGCCATGAAATTCTTTGCTTTGCCCATGTCAGCATTATCATGCAATCGTGTCCATTATCAATCGATAGTGATATAAAGATGCTCCTTTGCTCTGGAATCATGTTTGTGTTTCAAATTTTGTGAAGCTAAACGACGCCGCCTTCGACCTTTCAAACGGACCTGTTTTGGATGAGGTTGGTACTCATTACAATTTGCAAACCCAATTAAGATTCCAATTAAGATTGAGTGTCACAATATACAGTGGTAATGATTATCTTGAAGCTCTTCATTTGATGCTCTAATCCATTGATTACCTCCAAAAGATGTCTCTGCTTTGTATTACGTGTGTCTGGTGTATTTCACACTCCTAAATATAATGTTTATATTTGTTTAATGGGAATGAATATACTTTCTCAGTGTGGCCAAGAGTTGGGAGAGACTTTGCTAAACCTCTCTCGAGCGTGGGAACTTGCTGACACATCAGCATCCCACTCTTTGGTGAAAAAGATTCCTTTGATTGAGGCCAAGTTGACAGGTTCTGCCAAATCAGGTAAAGCCATGAGAACGTAATCAATGAGGTTCTGCCTAAACCATGAGAACTTAGCTTGAAGATGGGTTTGTTCTTTTTGTTGATTAGCTCTCGGAAAGCGTTTGATATCTGCTGGAAGAAGGTTTCAATCAATGGGACAGTATGGCCAAGGTGAGCCACAAAAGGTATTATACTCTATCACTAAAACCATATATTGTATCGAAACGAATTTAGGATATCACTAAAGAGGAACTGCGTTAGGGAACCATAAAGTACTTCACTTTAATAACTTCTTAGGGATTTGTATGTACTTCATAGCTTAAAGTGTGATTACTTATGTAGCATTTGACATAGCCGATTTCGGACTTTCCTTTTAGAAAAACTCTTAAAAATAAAAGTAACTTTAATTGAAGCTAATTGCAGAAGCTTATACTTTAAAGAAAAGAAGACCAAAAAAAGCTTGGCCAAACATGACATAATTTCAGGACATCAATGAAACGCATCGGGTAGGAATCTATTTAGTGATTTTTTCACAAAAATGGATAAACAATTTTAAATACATAAAATCTATGTCAACATAGTTAGAGTATTGATTTGTATCTCATTAACACTGATATATTGCAATGTTATCATAGATTGCAAAAGCAATGATTGCAGCTGGTAAAGCTCTATGTGCTAGTTCAGTTTCAGCAGTGACAGTTGAAGAACCGAAAGAGGAGACTAGGGTGCTGAAAGTCTGTAATTATTCTGTCTCTGGCACGTTTTATGCAATAAGAAACTATAACTATGAAAAATAAATAACCTGATTGCCAATTGCAGTTTGGAGAGTTGCAGGTTGAAATAACACCAGATAAGGCCAATATCGGGGCTGTAATTGGATTTGTGTTTGGGTAAGTTTTCCTAGTTCAACTAGACTTTTATAAGAGAAAGGATGGAGACGGGGAAAACTTAGTTCTTTGTTTATATTTGGAACATAGGATTTTTTCGTGGGAAATTGCTCAGGGAATTCAAAACATTCCTGACAGTTCTTTGCAGTATGCCAACGACAATGCTTTGCTGCTTGCTAAGGTGCTTTGAAATAACTTCTCACTTGCATCACTTCAACTTGTTTCTGTTAACTACTGGCATCTGATTATCAAAATCTCTAAATGTTCGGCTGCAGTCTTTAAAGGGAGCATTGCTTGCTCTTTTCTACTTCTCAACGTTCTTGTCTGCATTTACCTCCGGGGGACTTGTTCTACTTGGGTTACAGCTCAAATCAAAGAAAGATTGAGCTTTAGGTGCGCCTTCCCTCAGTTTTGCTTGTAAATGGATGTATATGCACGGTCTAAGTTTGTGAGTAATGGTAGTATATAATCATAGTAAATTACCAAACTCATCACATGTTGGAAAACAATGCACATAGTACCAATACTTTTGTTCAACTTGGCCCTAAGCATTTAGATTAGACTGTTATTCCTTCCTGCCAATTTTCTATCATAGAATATGTACACTTCACGGCTTCTGCCTTTTATTCTCGGTAAGAAAACAGAGTACCATTTATTAGATCGTCATATGTTTTGTTTTCCTGACTAAAACACTTTTGATTAGGAGGTTTATAAGATCGTCCTTGCTGTGTCACGAGTCGTTCTGGTAATAAGAAACCATTTTATCTCTAGCCAGAGCATGTTCTGAGAGTTAAATGAAACATTCCTGAATAGTAGTAAGTTTTTTTAGATTAGAAGAAGTCAGTAACCTTGACTTTGTGCGTGAACCATTCTGCATTCGGTTTGAAAGTCCAATCTACAATTTCAATTGCTCAAAGCAAACTATATTTATTAATCACTTTGATTCGTTACCAACCAGGGCCCATTGTTTTAATTAATAACTATTCTGGTGTACTGCAATATCTTGGTGTCATATATATGAATATGGAACAATAATTAGGTTATATCCGTCATGTAGTGTAAATTGTAATGTACTAATGTCTATATGAATGGAAGTTATGGATGTTTAAAAAAGTTAATGAATAAATAAATCAAAGCAGAGCAGGTAATGCTTGGAATCTTATATGCGGCCATATATGTGGGAACACAAGGTGAAGTTAGAGATCCTGTAGCAAAATTGTAGGGGCTCATCAATGCTAAGTTAAAAAAAGTGTAGATTTTATCATAGAAATCAATGGATAAATATAATATTAATTACTACCACCGTAAGTCAGCTACTTGGACCCACTTATACAGTACATCCGTCATTCTCTGTAAGCATTTGGTCAGCGATTTGGACCTTACTGCATTCTCTATAAGCATTAGGTGAAGGCTATTTATTTGAGACGTTACTTCTGACAATCGAATAATTAAAATTTCACACGTCAATGAATGAACATTCACTCATGCTCTTTGACATGGCCAACTTGATTTATTTAAAATACTATATACTTCTCTTCAAAAATAAAATATTCCTATTGTCGTTGTAATTTTGGATCTGTATATTGCCTTAAGTCCACACTCTCACTTGCGTATGTGATTTTGGTTTTAGTTGGAGGGGTACACCGGAACTTCAAAAAGGCATAAAATAATATACATTACACATCAAAATATAAATTCAACACCAATCATTCATGCTCGTATTTTCTTGGGCTAATAATGACAATTAATCTACCTAATACAACTTTCCTGTGACGATTTTTATCTTTTGGGATAACATGAGATTTAAAAGAAAATAATTATACAATTTATTGTGATAACATTATTTTAACAAAACTACTCCCATTGAAGAAAAAATAAAACACTCGAACATAATTATAATTTTTTTTTTCTGTCTTACTTCACGTATCTTTCAGAGATTTATTTAGTTTATGATGATTGCTGTTGATCCCACAAGTTTTCACTAACTACATCATTTTCGCACCTATTAGTGTAATGTATCTAATCATTATACTGACTATCACGTTAATGTTTTTATCTTCTAATATAAACTTCTTAGCTTTGCAAGAGACATGATTATGTTAACAATTTTGATTTATATATATACTACTTTGCCATTTTTTTCATATTTTCATTTATTTTTTCTTTAATGTGTTTCCTATTTCATAACAAGTGTGAAAAATACATTAGTATCATCTTATAGTGAGTTAAAGGATTATCGTCTTTTTTATTGTAAAAAAAAATTGTAATTAGTAAGGATCTAGCGTTTGAAGAGAAAAAGTTGGAATTGAGAACAAAATTATAAAGAACAAATTGAAACATAATTTGTTTACAATGATTAGGGCTTTCACAATGATAGAAGTGAAGAACATGAAAGTGAGACTAACAATGATGATTTTTAGATATGAATTTCAATAATGATGGTGAGAATAATAGGAGTGGTAATGTTAGGAATGAAAATAATGTGAGGGAGCATGAGATGAAGTAGATGAGTTCACATGAAAATGAATTGAAAGAAGAAGGAGGATGATACCAACTTGGATGGAAGAATTTAGGATTAATAAGGGGCTGAGCTAAGAAGAAGCAAAGACCTACATAATATAGATGATTCAACTTTGTTTCTTGATCTCTTATATGAGTTTATTCATGATTCATTGATGTTGAATCTTCAAGGTGTCTTCTCCTAATGAACTCACAAGTCATAAGAGAGTTTGGTTTGTCATGGTGACTAACTCAAACTAGTATAATATAAAATAGATAAGAAATGTTAAAATTTGAGAAATTCTTCTATTGAAAGTCTTCTATCTTAATAAATAATGTCTTATTGTAAGATGACAATACAAAGAAATAATACTTATAAAGATATACACTTAAAATCACATTGCATAAATATGAATAAGATGAGCACTATATAAATAAAATTACTCAAAAATAATTATTACCTTAAAATTTTAAGTTAAAAATGATTTCATAATTTCTTATATAATTTTAATAGTAATGTATTAATATTAAATCTCTCAATTATTTCCTCCAAAATAACCTACTACCTCTTTGATATAGGCACAATTGTACTTATTTACAAAAGTCAATTATATTAATTATTGAAATATGAAAGTTACAAAGTTTTATTCTTAAAAAATAACAAAAACACGAATCAAATGTTTTAAAGAATAAATTATTGTCAACAATAACTAAATTAATACAAATTTAACTTCTATAATAACTTAATTTCTTAGAATATTGTCTTAGGACAGTTTTCCTTCTCTTCTCTACTAAATGTAATGGCCAATTGCTTCACTGAGAAGACAACTTCTATTAGAGTATTCACCCTACAATAAATTTAATAATCACCAAAGGTTGCATATTCTCTTTCCTACCAACTCATTCACATATATTTGTCACTGTCATGTGACACACTGCAAAATATTATTTTAAATATCTCTAAATATAATGCTACTTATTTTTATAACGGACAGTTGGTCATTACTTAAAATAACTCAACAAGTTAACTGTTGATTATTTTTTTAAGTTAGAAGTTTAATTATTTGAGTAATTATCATGGACTAAGTATAATGTTTTGTTTAGTGACCACACTGAATATATTGTGTACCTGAAGAAATATGAGTGGAGGTCCTGAGACAATATTTGGAAGACATTAAAGAGATAATTTATTTTATCTATTTGAACAGCATGTATATAAATATATTTTATATATTTAAAATTTATTTTAAATTATTGAATGTTTTTAGACAGACCCTCTGTTAAGATTTTCTCTTAAATTTAATAGTATTTTAGGTTGTTATATTTTGGCTATGTTTTTATACATAAAATTCTCAACTGTTTTCAATTTTTTGTATTTATAATATTTTATATTATCGTTTTTATAATTTATTTCATATTTCATCTGTTTACGTTTTCGGGTAGACGCATACAAAGGAACCCTTACCAAAACTACTGCATACGTTGACGGAAGAAAATGATTGTTATTGTACTTGTTTTCAATACTATAAATGTTACCTAATGAAAAGTGACCTTTTAGTATAAATATTATGACTTTGTATAAAGAATTTGAAGAATAAATCTGAGATATGATCATATAGGAATGCTTTTAATTTAAATAATATTATCTAAACAATTTTAGTAACTTTATATGTAAAACCTTGATTATTTATTACAGTGATTAATATATTAATTCTATCTTTTACTAAAAAAGGAAAAACTCTTCCTTGGATATACAAATTTAGTTGTCAGTTTTATATGAAAATGGAAGGAGCGAATTTTAAATCATATAACCATGAAATTTAGAGTAGTGTGATCATTAAAGAAGTTGTGTTACTTTTTTTTAAAAAAAAAAAAAAAAAAATTAAAAAAAAA
>Ga0209700_101379_pt1 | contig 50139 bp, 22 predicted proteins | sample SiratroredBW_FD_187528 | JGI IMG/M metagenome (GOLD analysis project Ga0209700, IMG submission 187528) | Root nodule microbial communities of legume samples collected from California, USA - Siratro red BW (SPAdes) (version 2) | ecosystem: Host-associated > Plants > Roots > Nodule | place: USA...
GACCAAAGTCTTTTTTTTTTATTATTTAAATGATAATAATATAACAAAACTAGATATCAACCCTTTTATTTTAATTTTTGTATTTATTTTATAATCTGAATTAATTTACTTACCCGGATGAAATTGGGCGAAATTGGGTGTTGACATCAATATTTTTAAGAAAATTATTCCAACACTCCAAAATATACGCTTTTAAGTGCATTAAAACATACAAATTATATAATACTTATCACATGTATATCCACTAAATATATATATTTAAACAACTCAAGTCCTTGTATGACATCAAATTTTCCGTGTCACCTATCTAAGTCATTTACTCTAAGTACTATCAAAACATAACTAACTTCTTTTTTATATTAAAACTTTTTTAGATTTAAAGTCAAGCTTTCAAACTTTTCCTATAACACAAGAGAGCTAATTTTGTATAGAAATACCACATGCAAGACCTTTAGTTTCCATACATGTAAAACTTTCCAAAAACAATTTAAGAAAATGGATAAAGAAAAATTTACTTTAAAACAAATTCTGATCCACTTTGTTTTCCACCAAAATAATTAAGATGAACTATGATTTATGAAATGATATATAGATCTTTTAGAAGTCTAAAGATAAGATAGAGAAAATAGAGAAAAAATGTTATAAAGAGACAGTGATTTCTCTTAAATAAGGTTTAAATAGTTAATTTTTTTTAATCTATAAGCTTTATACTTAAATAATAAAATATTAATATTATCTCCCTTGTACCACTTTTACCCTTAAACAATTGATTAGGTATTTTCATTTTATAATATAACATTCACATGTCTCATTTTATTTAAATTTATACTTATATTAAATACTTAATTATAATAATTTTATTAAATTTATTCATATATTTATATTATTTATTAATTTTACATTTAAACAATGTTCTATAAAAATATAACTTTTTTTTTTATATTTTTAATGAAAATTTATAGTTGAGTAAAAAATGTTTTTCATATTATTATATAAGATAACCAAATGCTATTACATTAAAAACATAAAAAGTATCTATTTAAAAACTTAAAAAAAAATGTAGCCATCATTAAGTTGATAGGAAAAGGGAAGGAAAAAATTCTCTTCATTAAAAGATAACATTATTCACACTATAATAATGGTACTTACAGAATTATGAGAATTAGTTAGCTGAAAGACATGTCACTTTCTAACACCAGAATGTCTTGAGCCAGTTATGTTATGTTTTCAACTTTTTGGCTAACAATAGTCAGACAAAAACGATTATGTTGGGAAAGCAACTGGCTCTTGTGTTGATACTACTTTGCTGTGTTTCTTCTAATGTCCAAAATTGTCTTGGATTAGAAGATGGAATCAGCAGATCTCAATTCCCAAAAGGGTTCCTCTTCGGAGCATCCACTTCCTCCTACCAGGTACATGTTTCACCTTACCTTTTCCTGCCTTCAAATTATCGTTGGAGTTACTCAAAACTTTGACTTTTATTTTATCTGAAATATACCAAGTTTGTTGGAGTTACACAGGTCGCTTACTTTTCCTTTTCTGTTTCTGAAATGTCTAAAAGTTGCTATTTTTATAATGGGGTTTTCCTTTTTTCTTCTCAAAATAAAAGATCGAGGGAGCCCCTCTTGAAGATGGCAAGGGTTTAAGCAACTGGGATGTTTTTAGTCATATTCCAGGTAAATTGTGTCGGTTGAATATGCAAAGTCTATCTTCGTTTCTTGTTGTGCATAAAGTTATGGAATTATAATGATGACCTTAATGAACATTATGGAATTTGATAAATTTTCAGGAAAGATAAGCAATGGTGAGAATGGTGACACTGCAGATGATCATTATCATCTATATTTGGTAACTATCAGCTTGTTATACTATGAATAGCATCGTTGACTTACTTAATTAGTGTCCTTCTTACTCACAGGAAGACATCAAGTTGATGTCCTCTCTTGGGATTAACGTGTATCGATTTTCTATTTCATGGACAAGGATTCTACCTAGTAAGTAGTTAACAAGAATACACGAACATAGTTCTTATGATCTTATCATCAAAAAATTTCTGATCAATTTGGTCTTCATTAACAGGAGGGATATATGGGGATATAAATCCAAGTGGAATAGAGTTCTACAACAAACTCATAGACAATCTGCTGCTTAGAGGTGAAGTATAATTGCCCACGTGGTTCTTTATATTCCACAATAATGCTACTTTGTTTTGACTTCAGATTGATGGCATTCACTTTTGGCAAGACACAGGAACTAACTCTCCCTAGAAAAGAAAACTAAGCTGTTTTGTGGAACTTCATATTTAATATTTGTGTTTATAACCGCATGACATTGTCCTAAGTTGTACCTAAATATGGAGATGGTGTGCTTAATCCAGGGATTGAGCCGTTTGTGACAATTCACCATCATGACTTGCCACGAGAACTGGAAGAACAATATGGTGGTTGGCTTAGTCCCCTGATACAGTAAATGCGTTGATCTTACTATTTCAGCCCTATGATATAAATGCTGGATTTTGGAATTTTCCACTTCTTCCAAGAAATTGTCCTCTAAGCTGATGAATTCCTCAGCATAACTTAAGCTAATTTTACTGTAAAACTTTGATAACCGTGTATTCTTTTATTGTAGGAGAGATTTTGTTTATTTTGCCGAAATTTGTTTCAAGAGCTTTGGAGACAGGATTAAGTACTGGGCTACCATCAATGAACCAAACCTAGTTGCAGACTTTGGCTTTATAAGAGGAACATATCCCCCTGGTCACTGTTCACCACCTTTTGGAAATTGTTCTACTGGTAACTCTGATGTCGAGCCTCTCATTGTCATGCACAATATGCTACTTTCACATGCCAAGGCTGTTGAGTTGTACCGAAAGTATTTTCAGGTATTTGCTGTCACATTTTCTAGTTTAGGGGAAAAAGGATTAAAGGCTAAGATGGGCTTCTAAGATCTTAAACTAATCCAGGAAAAGCAAGGTGGAATCATTGGCATTGTTGCTCATACCTTCATGTATGAACCTCTTAGAGATGAAGAATGCCATAGACAAGCTGTGAAAAGGGTCTTGTCTTTTGTTGTATCCTGGTAAGTTGTGTCAGTAAGTAAGAACTATCATAAATCCTTATGTACTTTATTAAAGAAAAGATTAGCAGCACAAGAAAATTCTGATATTTTGTAGGTGCTTAGATCCCTTGGTTTTTGGTGAGTACCCTGCTGAAATGCGCTCTATTCTTGGAAGCCAGTTGCCAAAATTCTCTCCTGAAGAGAAGAATCTCATAAAAGGAAGCTTAGACTTCATTGGAATCAATAACTATGGAACTCTTTATGCCAAGGACTGCTCCCTCTCTGCTTGTCCTCTAGGAGCAGATCGTCCAATAAGAGGCTTTGTAGAAACAACCGGAATAAGAGATGGCATTCCTATTGGTGATCAGGTACCATTGTGTTATACTGTTTACTTAAATGTTTGACAAAGGAGAAACATTCATCATAATCTGTGATACATTTTCTTTTGTTCAAGTAGACAGGAAATCCAAGGTTCTTTGTGGTTCCCACAGGCTTGGAGAAGATTGTAGACTACATCAAGACAAGATACCATAACAAGCCCATGTACATTACAGAAAATGGTGAGTGAAAACTATATGACTTTAATGATCTCATTTTCTCCCATTTTTGTTATTTTCCTTGGTTGTTGCTTGATCAATGAATGAGTAATGTAATCTCAAACATTTTTCCTTGCATTAAGGGACAAGGAACCTTAACCATTAAGGTTGTTTTTGTGAAGGTATTAATTAATAACTTATGTATGGCCACATGAAAATTGTTTCAGGATATTCATCACCCCCCAAACCTGATATGACAATGAATGATCTACTACAAGATTTCAAACGAGTAGATTATCATAAAGCTTACCTTGCAGCTCTTCTTAGAGCCATAAGGTGAGTGATGAGTAGCAACATTGTTTAAGGCCTATTCTTAGTTACTTTGTTGACAAGGAGGGATTTTATTATGTGCAGGAAAGGTGCTGATGTGAGAGGATATATCATATGGTCATTGTTGGACAACTTTGAATGGGCAAGTGGCTATGACATCAGATATGGTCTTTATTATGTGAATAGAGACACTCTTGAGAGGATTCCCAAACTTTCTGTTCAATGGTTTTCCAGTTTCCTCAACAACACTGTCAACACCAACAAACAAGACTTGAGTGAGCAATATGTTAGGAGCAAAGATGTGATGGCTGCTGGTTTCAAAGTTATTTGAACCAGCTGAAATGCATGCATGCTACTCTTTGAGCCCACACCTAAACTAAGATAATTTTTCATATCAGAATACCAGCAACATTCTCTTTAGCCTATTTAATTGTTGATTGAAATTTGTTGGAATTCATAAAATTTTCTGGAACTTAGAATTTAATAAGTGTCACTTGTGATTTTGTAGTTCACATAAAATTTAATCAATATCAGATAGTATGTTTGAAAAATCTTACTAGTAGCACTTATCTTTCTGTTTATAGCATGTTTTGTTGAAGAATATGAACCCTCAACTACAACCAGACAAGACTTAATTTAGAATTTAAATAAATTTTGTATGGGCTTGTCACAAAGCTGGAATAGCTCAGTTGGTTAGAGCGTGTGGCTGTTAACCACAAGGTCGGAGGTTCAAGCCCTCCTTCTAGCGGTTTACGATTTATTTTTTCGTTTAATTGTTCAAAAATATTTTTTTATAATTAAGAAGTAACCTTTTTCTTAACTTTTTCGTTTAATTGTTCAAAAATATATTTTTTTTATAATTAAGAAGTAACTTTTTCCTTAACGATAAATTATTTATTATTTTTCAAAACTTATATAACAATTTTTATCTTAATATAAAATTATTTTTGAAAATATAATTTTTCTATTTCATTCTCTTTTCTATTTCCTTAAACCAAAACAAACGAAAAATGAGACAAAGCACTTTTGATAAGTTGATTGGGAAAACTATAACATTCATTCTGACTAAGTCGATTTGCATTTGTATTAAAAATGATAATCGACAATGTTTATTGATATGAAAAATAAATAATAAATTAATATATCATTAACATTCTTTACGTCATGATGTTTATGTTAATATTTAACACATTGTCAATAGATATAATTAAAACTCAAATAGAATTTTAGTTACGGTATGAAGATTTGTTATTATACTGAAATAATAAAAATTGACCTTATATATGTTATATGAAAAGTTATATCTTACTGAATTTTGAATCTCTTCCTTGATAAAGATAACTGTTTGTTTTAACAAGTTTCTACATCTAACAGGGAAAAAAAAATGATAAATTGAGTTTTCCCATAAATTTGAAATTAGCTTATGAATTAGTTGATTTGTGGAGGATGTCACATGTAGCTTCTCCATATACATATTATTATTTTAATCTTTCATATAAATTAATTTTAACTCAAATGATAAATTTGTTTCATATTTTTTTAGAAAGATACCCTGATAGAGAGATTTAAAATTGGTTTAAATATATTTTTTATATATGTATTTTCTTATTTTGTGTTTTTTTAGTAGAAGACAAAAAGTTATCTGCTCATAGATAACTGTAATTTTTTTTTATTTTTAATCGCATTGGTTGTTTGTTCTCTTAAATACACATATGGACATTATCATTATATTATTTATTTTTCATATAAAAGGTATTGTCAATTATGGTGTTAGCATGATTACAAGAAGATTATCCATTTATAGTACAAGAAGTATAATTTTGTTTAAGTTTTACTCGCAATTATTAAATCGTTAGTTACATATTTATTTACGTATTATTATGTGAAAAAATAACGTGTTAATTATTTAATTTATTAGTCAAATAATTTTTTGTATTATTTTTAACAAAAATATTTTATTCAAATATAAATTTATCATTATGTTCAATTTTTTTTTAAATACTCATTGTTGAACCCTCTCTATGTATGTACAATAGAAATATTGTTAAGAAATGATGGCTCAACGATTTTGAGTTCTGATATGATGATAAATTTTATTTAAGGAATGTATTTTACTCTTTAAAGTTTATGCACTAAAAGTTTATTCATAATCCAGAATTTTAAATTCAAATTATTTTTTAAGAAAATAAATTAATTAGCGCATACTTTTTAAGTCCATCTTTTTAAAATATGCATCTTTATATTTTTAAATTGATGAATTTAATTTTGTTATCTTAAAAAAATATTTGTATTTTTAATTGGGCTTTCAGGCCCATTTACGAACTTAACTGGGTCTCTAACTCAATCATTGTCGCAAAAAAAAAAAAAAAAATCTCAGTGTTCCTCTCAGCATAACTAAAACCCTAATCCTAACATCGTTGGTTGGTTTCGCACTCAGTGGTAACAAACCAACTCGAATCTCTCTTTCTCTCTGAACTGCAATGGCGAAGAAGAAGGAGAAGAAGGTGAACGTCTCCGGCAAGCCGAAGCACTCTCTCGACGTTAACCGCAGCAATGACGCGAAGAAGGAGAGGCGCTCCGCCGCCACCGTGCGCCGCCTCAAGATGTACAACACCAGGCCCGTGCGAGACCGAAAAGGAAAAGTCCTCTCCAACGAGTTTCAGTCTAAGGAACTTCCCAGCACTCGAATCCAACCTGATCGCCGATGGTTCGGTATGTCCAATTTCATAACAACCATCACTTAGATGCTTAATTCAATAATAATAATCGCGTTTCGTCAACTTGAACTTGCGAATAATACAATCCGCAGGGAATACGCGTGTTGTGAATCAGAAGGAGCTCGAGTTCTTCCGGGAAGAGCTGCAGAGTCGCATGTCGAGTAATTACAATGTGATTCTTAAGGAGAAGAAACTGCCGCTGTCGCTGCTCAATGATCACCAGAAGGTTTGTTTGTTAGGCTCTGCGTGATTGGTGAATGAGTTGTGAACGTTTTTTAAAATAAAAATGAGAATGAATTTAGTAATGGTTTAAGGATTTTGAATGTAGCAAGTAAGGGTTCATCTGCTTGATAGAGAGCCTTTTGAAGATGCGTTTGGACCTAAGACCAAAAGGAAGCGTCCCAGCCTCATGGCTGCTGACTACGAGTCCTTGCTGAAGAAAGCTGATGGTTCTCAAGGTAAAAGGATGGTTTCTCTGAATTTGTAGGTTGGATGCGCAACGGGGTTGTGTTGTTATCTTTAAAAGTTTAGGGCCTGTTTGCTAGTGTGCGTTTTGAGAAAAACGATTTCTGAGTGAAAAAATTCATAAAGGTTACGTGAGTTTCTCCGAATAAGGAAATCTCGAGAACAAAGAAGTTTATTTATTTATATCTTGCTTGTTAACTCTTTTTCTAAAGTAGTTTACTATTTTCTGAAAGTTATCTGTCCTACATTTCACCAGATCACTTAAGAGAACAGGAGATGCGAAATGTTTTTCTAAAAGTTAGAAATAATAGCTCAAAAAGTTATATTATAAAATTGAGATTTTGTTTCTTATCTAAAGCACCCCTTGGTCTTTTACTTGTTTTATGATGGTGCACTTAACAGATTCACTCAATTTGAACTGAATAGTAGTAACATTTTTGTTTCTTTTGTGGGAATTCTTGTTTTATGTAATGTGTAGTTTCTTTCTGCAAATTAATTGGGTTTTACTTAGTGTGAGATTATTGTCATTCCTTCTTTGCTATGGTACTCTGCAGATGCTTTCGAACAGAAGTATGGTTCTAGTGCATCTGGAGAAGCTGATGAAGGAGATGGATTTAGAGATTTAGTGCGGCATACCATGTTCGAAAAGGGTCAAAGTAAACGCATATGGGGCGAGCTTTACAAAGTGATAGATTCGTCAGATGTTGTTGTACAGGTAGCATCTCCTTTTTTTGTTCTTTAGATTTTCTCGTGTCTATGTTTCTGCAATAGTGTGCATCAATTAGAGATGATTGTTCCATAGAAAAATGCGCTCTATGATAGGCATTTCTGTTATGTTGCTGTGTCAGTGTATGGTCACTTTTAGGACTTATTTCAAATTTGAAAAAATGTCTTGGTTAATGTTTTCCATTTTTTAAGCAACTTTCATTGTGTTTCTTTTGTGCTTTGTTTAGATAAAAGTATATGGTAGGTCAGATTTCTTTGAACACAACTCCTTGAAGTTGTCCAACAGATCCATCTTCTCTTCCTAAGTTTGAGTACTTTATGTATCCTAATGCAGGTTCTAGATGCAAGGGATCCACTGGGCACAAGATGTTACCATTTAGAGAAGCATTTGAAGGAAAATTGTAAGCACAAACACATGGTGCTTTTATTGAACAAGGTTAGTGACAACATTATTTGTTTTTAACATTACTTTAAAATGTTAAATGCTCTGTATTGCGATTATGTAACTTGAGGCAAATTTAATTTTATTTCCCCCTTTTCAGTGTGATCTAGTTCCTGCTTGGGCCACAAAAGGATGGCTTAGAGTTTTGTCTAAAGAATTTCCAACTCTTGCATTCCATGCAAACATTAACAAGTCCTTTGGAAAAGTATTTCTGATACACTTAATTTCATTCAATTTGTTTGCTTTATCTGCCAATTGTGTTAATTTATGAAAGAAATAAAGCTGAAATTTGACATAGCTGTTCTCCATCTCCTGCTATATGCTATTTTCTTATTTGTCATTATTGTGCATAGGGTTCTCTTCTATCAGTACTTAGACAATTTGCACGTTTGAAACGGGATAAGCAAGCAATATCTGTTGGATTCGTTGGATATCCAAATGTTGGGAAGTCATCGGTAATCAACACTTTGCGTACAAAGAATGTAATAGTTCTATCTCCTTTATACTTCTCATTTTTTCCTTAAGCTGTTGTTTGTGCATTTATATGGACATTAATGCAAACATAGAATCACTAATCTTTTTAAGTTTTAAATTATTGTTGTGGAATAATCACTTTAACAAATTGACTAACGTGTATCCAATTATATGCTATAAAAGGTCTGCAAGGTTGCTCCAATTCCAGGGGAAACGAAAGTCTGGCAGTATATAACGCTTACAAAGAGAATCTTTTTGATTGATTGTCCTGGTGTAGTCTACCACAACAAGGATTCTGAAACAGATGTTGTGTTGAAGGGTGTGGTAGGTTACCTTCTGGTTTCTCTAATTTTGATTGTAATGTGCTTTTATCAAGAAGGTTTTGTTCAGACTATTTTTATTGGTAATTTAATTAGTGTTTATTTAATTAATAGATGTAGTCCTTTAATCCTTGGCAATTTCACCAAGTGAGGAAAAGGTTTCATTGTTATAATTTGCTAACAGTGTTGAGCAACTGTTTAGGGATATGGTTCAATGCAATCTAATCAACCTAGTTGTCTCTTGTGATATCATCTATTTTGTTTGATTGTTTTATTTTATTTGTTATGATTTGTTTGGTGATTGGTGATACATTATAGTATATTATAGTGAGATGAAGTTAGTTTCAACCTGGCATATCCTGAACCATCATAGTTTTTATTTGCTCACGTGATATTTTATTGTCATTTTTAGGACTCATACTAGTTGTGCTTGTCCAGTGCATAATTTACTCCTTGCTTTTGCTTGTAGTAGTGGAGTTAATTTTGCTGTAGTAGGTAATTATATCAATGCAGTCATGCTAATACATGTTATATTTCAGGTGCGTGTAACTAATTTGAAAGATGCTGCAGACCATATCGGTGAAGTTTTGAAACGTGTGAAGAAAGAACATTTGGAGAGAGCATATAGAATAAAAGAGTGGTATGGCTCTGTCTCCTGAATTTAATGGTGTAGATGTGGTTAACTGTAAAGTGTGTCCTTTTATATTCATGTGTTTGCTTGATGAAAATATCACAAGTTTGTCAATCAAATGATCAATCTTCATCTCTGATAAGGAGCTGTATTAGTTGATAGAGAACATATTTATGCCATGGCATACAATCAACCCACTTATGAACTATATACTAGAGAAATTATAGGCAAAAGAAAACTGACAGTATTATATATACTGCAACTTTTCACCCCGTTTTTCTGTTGGGGCATCTCACAAGATTTTTTTTGTTGCCACCAGGGATGACGAAAATGACTTCTTACTGCAGCTTTGCAAATCAACTGGCAAACTTCTGAAGGTATTCTTTTTTAGTTGATCTGAATTCTTAGTTGGTATCTGATGATTATTTCATGATAGCATTGTTGTCGAGGCAAGTGACAGCTATAGTAACTGTATTTTGGCACTGCTCAATTTGGCCAAGACTATATATGCTTTCTGTGTGCATACTATTTTTAGTATGGGATGACTATTGAGAGTCAAAAGCCGATAATGAACTGAAGTAACATGTTTCATCTCTTCATAGTCTGTGTCTATTCTATAAAACGAGAGAGATGCAATTTAGTAACCCCCCCAAAAGACAGCAGTTTGCCAAGTTTTAGGGAAGTTTACATAGAGGCTGTAAGACCCTCAATCAGTTCGAATTTTTGTGCATGTGGAGAGTAGAAGACCCGTTAAGACGTGTAAAAATCAGATGAAGGGTAGTTCAATAGTTAGATGTAGAGTTCAGTAGTTCAAATCATGAAGGATTTAGATTTAATTGGTCTGTTCTTTCTCAATAGATTATAATTATGACATGATATTGTGAAATTGTTTGATTCTTTTATCCAACCTGCTTGGTGTTTTTTCTTGAACCTTTTTGCTCTGCTACTGAACTGAATGGTGGCTTGTGATCCATATAAATAACCCCGTCCACTGGAACGAGACTTCTGTTGTAGTTTATTGCTCTTCTGGTGAGATAGGATAACGTACTTTTGTGTGACTGTTGTTTCAGGGTGGTGAACCTGACCTGATGACTGCAGCAAAGATGATACTTCATGACTGGCAGAGGGGTAGAATTCCGTTTTTTGTTCCTCCTCCTAAGCAGGAAGAAGGGACTGAGGAACCTAGTGTTAATGGTGTTGACATAGATGATGAAGTTGGTGGCAATGAGGCATCTGCTGCTATTAAGGCTATCGCAGATGTTCTTTCAACACAACAGCAAACAAGTGTCCCTGTTCAAAAGGATTTATATAGTGAGAATGAGTTGAAGGGGGAGGCGACTGACCAAACTCCTAACCACAGTGCAGAAGAAGATATTCCAACTCCTGATAGTGACACATCTGAACAGGATTCAGCTGCTAAGATTCCATCTGAGCCGCTTCCTTCTGCTGAGCTGGACCCAACCAGTGAGTCATAAATTTTGGTTGGATTGGAGTTATAGCTATCAGGAAATTGTATTTAAATTATGAAAGTTGGTTCTATTTCCATCCACTAAAGCTTGGAAGAGAACAGCTCCTTTTCCTTCCCCATCATTTGAGGCCAGCTTCATCTTTGGGACTTCATCTACCTCACAAAAACGCTTGTCAAATGCATCGATTTTGGTTTCGAGAATGTTTTAGCTAAACTGATGTTTTTATTCGTGAGTAGAGAATGATACCGCTATGTGGAAGGAGTCATCACAGCACGCAGGAGGTTTTTACTTTGTTGAGCATTTGTTTTATTTTTAGTTATTATTTAAGCATTAATTTTAGCCATATAGCTTTTGTGCCTTGGTAGAAATTTTGTTTTAATTTTTAAATATACCATTATATGATTCAAAGTTGTAAACGTGGATAATGCGAATATTTTCTAATTTAATGCCAAGCCTATATTTTGTCATTCATGTTGATTGTTGGGGGAAGCGTGGATTGGTTGCTTTCTTCAACTAGAGGATATTCTACCTTTTTCTAACGTAGGGATTATAACTTTTCAATAATAAAATATTTAATTGAATTATTTAATAAAATGTGAAAATTATATAATTTCCCACTGAGCAACCTCGTACGATGTACATTAGCATCTTTTTGGTTATTAATTTTTCTCGACTTCATGTAGACTAAGGAAATAGCCTATGCTATTAACAACGGAATAGTGAATCGTGAATTTGCATTTTTCAATTGTGATAATAATTTTGTATGGAATGTAAACTTCGGATACAATTAATCTACACTTTTCAATGTAAATAATTTTAACTAAAGATAGATAAAATATCTTAAACAGAAGTCATAAAATAAAGCTATAGTTATATCGAAATTTGTGTAGTCTTTATTTGTATAGATTTTGTTAGGTCTATTTTAAAATAATGAAAACAAACGTTAAATAGAAAACACGTATTGAATATTGATAAATAAAGGTAAAAATACTCAAAGTGGATAAATTCTTAAGGATCCTTTGAAATTCATTTTCATTCTAAAATTTTGAATATATTAGTTAATAACTTTTTTATAAGAATTGATGAAAAGGTTAAAACATAAATCCTGTGAATTTGTTGTCTTTGTCCCAAATAAATACACTGTCCCTGCATGCTAAATGATGCACCTAAAATTGCCAAAATCCCATGTTGTGTGCCCAAAAGTTGGCCAGATGTTCTCTTGGTTCAAAATTGGTCTAATGAATTGACATTTGGTGGCAACATTTTGATGTGATTATGTAGTAAGCAATGGGTGGAAGCTAAAAAGAGCGGGTGCTGGTAAGATTTAACAGGCTTACAATAATTAACAAAAGTACACCCAAGCTTTGAACAGCCTGGCTATGACAGGTTGGTGAAGATAGCCATCATCACCCTATTCATCCATCCACATATTCTTGAAGCTGTTCATCGGTATTCAAAAAGGACAAAGATGCTTGCACACCATTTTCTTTGATACTGAGAAATATAAAAATGTAAATATAAGAAGTGACTTTCATGATTGTAATCCACACAGGTTTGACCTGCTCACGCATACACATGCATGCTAAGAAATTTTTACCGCAATAATACTTTTTAAAAAAGTTATTCTTTAAATTACTCCTATTCAACTTTATTTTTTAAACTAACATTATAATTAAAATTCTATTTTTCAAGAAGTAGAATTCTCAATTCAAGTTTTGTAATTTTAAATTTATATTCAATCGCAATTCGGTTACGGAGAACCGAATTTTGAAAGGAATTTTTTTTTTAAGTTTTATATTTTTCTTATTTTAAAGTATTAAATATTTTAATTTGTCTGTGAGATTTTTATTTGAAAAATCTGAAAATATATAAAAATATTATAAATATTTATTGTAGAATATGAGAAATTAATTTTTTAAAAATCAAATTTTGACTATATAAATATTGTTTTAAAAAATTTAATTAAAAATTATGAGAATAAATATAAAATTAGTTGTGAGATAAAAAAAATTAAACTGTCTAAATATTTAATTTAATTTCAAGATAATAAAAATATTAAAATTTTGTGAATGATTATTTTTATTGATAAATTAAAAATTTGAAATGAAGTTGGAAATGTTAAAAAAAACATTAGGCAGTGTAATTTATAAATTTAAAAATAGGTAATTTTTTTTTAGTAAAAACATGAATGAAAATACAATTAAAATTTGGAAGGATTTATTATTTATTTTTAATTTATATGAGTCAAGGACTTTAAGGAATCTAATTCCAAGGACTAACCGTCCCTACACAGAAAGAAAAGGGTCAACATGTATTTTAGAGGTTTTAATCTCAAATACTAACAAATTTCTTACACATGTGAAAAGGGTTAACAGTCTTGATGATTCTTATTCCAAGAGTAAAAGAACCCTAACTCATGAACTTGGAAAAAGAGAAATCAACAAAGAAAGGCATATGAGTTCCTTTTTCATCTAAAAAGGGATTACACTCTGAATGTAAGTCACAACTAAAGCGATTCGCTAAAGAAATTATGAGATTTATACAAGTCATAACTAAATCAATTCGTAAAAGAAATAAAAAAAAAAAAAGTCTATACTAGGGTAGACTGCTTCTTCCTGCACCTCCATATCATCTTCCTGCATCTCCATAATTTTTTAAATTTCAACAATAGACATGAGTAAATTATAAAATTATCCCTGTTGTTATAAACTAAGGTTTTGAATGAAAGAAAAGCAGTGTAATGCAGTTCTGAATGGAGGTGGAAAGTGTGACAGTGGTGGGAGGTTCCGACGGTGTTGGAGTGGCGGATTGAAGGCATTTTGGACGGCCGTCAGCCGGAGTGGGTGACTGAAAAAGAACGAGAGTCGTCGTCGTCGAGGTATTTGGTATCCAGTTTTTGGTTTTTCACGAATTGTAGAAACCGTAAGAATTTTATATTTACGGTTTCTATAAGTCGTAAGTTTAAAATCAGAATATTAGACACTAACGGATTGTAGAAACCGTAGTTAAATCAACATTTATAAGAGCTTACAGTTTATACAACCCGTAGGTGCATAGGTGTATGACAAAAATCTACAGATTGTAGAAACCGCATATCAAATTTTTTTCTCTTCTGTGGTTTGTACAAACTGTAGAACAGTAGAAAATAATTTTTTTCTCTTCTGCGGTTTGTACAAACCGTAGAACAGTAGAAATTTTTTTTTTCTCTTTTGCGGCTTGTACAAACCGCAGAATATAAAAAAAATTTCTATTGTTCTACGGTTTATACAAACCGCAGAAGAGAAATTTTGAATTACTTACGTTTTCTACAACCGTAGAACAGTTTAACAGTAAAAAAAAAGTCCACCACCGCCGTCTTCCGCCACCAATCCACCACAACTACCTCTACAATCTAAAATTAAACTTACAATGATGCTTACCTTCCTTTCAATTGCTTGAATGGGTACTAAAATGATGCAAGTGGAGGTTTGTGGGTTACGGTTTGTGAAAACCGTGAATAGAGAATCAACACTAGCAACCAGCAACCAAGGTGCACTCAATGTAGATCTGCAGTGGCAAAATGGGATACGAGCACTGACAGTGGAGGTGGAGGTAGAGGTGCAGCCGCCGTCGATGGAGTTTGAATGGGGTGCAGTGGAGTTCGAATGGGGTGCAGGCAAAGTGGAGGAAGAAAGGATGTGAAGGGTGGTAGAGGGTATCATGGGGTATGAAATTTTTTAAAAAGGGTTAAACAATAAATTTGTCTAGACTATGGAGGTGCAGGAAGATGATATGGAGGTGCAGGAAGAAGCGGTCACTAGGGTAATGTAAGATGGTCCAACCCGTTTTAGCCTATTCTGCCTTTCCTTACAAAAAGTGGGCTGGGTTGGGGTGGGCCAACCCACATAAGAATTGAAGGTTAGTTTTGTTGGTCCATCCTGCATAATGATTGGCTTGCAAACCAGCCTGCATAGGCAAAATCTTAAAAATACTTACATGCAAATGCTACAACAATATTTTGTTTTAATGTTTCACATCTTTCTCGCACCCTATTAGTCTATCATTGCTAATGAAATTTAAATAAGTTAACTAAGTATAAGATTAACATCTACATCAAATAAATATATCCAAGTTACATCTTTCATGAACAAGGAAACATAAAAGAAATTATTGTCTAAGCTTATAAAAAACTAGATTAATTAATCATCATCTTGCCTTAACTTAAAAAACTCATTATTGTTGTTTCATTTCAATAACATTGAAATATATTCGTTTGTTGCGGGTTATGTGGGCTAATCCACAATGCCCTAACTAGCAGGTTGGTGGGCCAGCCCGCATATCCAACCTACATTGACATCTCTAATCTACACAAGATATGAACAAGATCGAAAACACTACCCAAGTCAAGTAAAAGAAAAAATTCATTGATGTTCATGCTTACTCGTCAATAATCTAGACCTTTACAAAAAAATTTTGAGAGAGCCAGAGTAGAAAGGTTGAATGTAGGATATAACACATGTATTTGTTTAATAGCATCATTAAAACTCTCCACAAAACTCCCAGTGATTTTGTCCTAAGCCTTATTGAGAGCACTCTAAAAAGTGATTGTGTCAAACTTTAAGAAAGTCCCTACCACCTACTTCAAACTTCAACTTGTTCTTGGAAATTAACCCTAATTTCATGGCACACTCTCACATATGAAAATTGGTTGGTGTTACTATAAATGAAATTAGATTCACCTCAGAATTCTTACTGAGATAAATATAAAATAAATTCTTGATAGGATTTCAATTTTAATGTTGTTGTAATGGACTCATGCTTGCAAGTAGGGTATGCAACTGTTGCAATCTTAGTATAAAGCTTATTCATTAATGACTTTTGTCCTCATTATTCTCTTTGAGATTGTTGATCACTTTTATGGGTAAATACTGGTACCATGATAAAATAATAATTATAGCACTATAATAAATATAAATATGAAAAAAGAAACACATAAAATTTCATTTCATATTCAAAGAATCAAGGAATAAAATAGATCCTTTAATGAATATTATAAATTAATTTAACTAAATTTAATAAAGTTAATATACACAAGTTGAAAGATGAAACTTTCTCTAAAATACTAACAATCTAAATTGATGAAAGCTAGATAAAAAAACTAATTCAGTTACACCACTAGAAAAATTGATTCAGTTACACCAATAGAAAAACTAATTCAATTATACCAATCAATTTATAAAACTAATTAAATTACACCAAGAGACTTATATTTATGTTGAATTAAACGGTGCAAGAAATATGTTTACAACAATAAGATTAAATTTTGGTGCCTTATTTGTATTCTACGCTACTGTCCGTCTTTAGATTTTTAAAATAATATAATTTTATCTATTTGCTACTGTTTCACGACTAAAATGGAAGAAAAATAATTATACGTGCAGTTAATTAATTATTTGAAGTCGTCAATTAGGAAACATTAATCTTTTTCTTTGTCTATTAAAATTACAATGAAATGATTAATTAATATATTTATTATTTATTTTTAATTCTTTTTAAAAAGTAATTTAGTTCAGGGTTAATATATCATTCCAAAAATTTCAGTTCTGTCTTATGATTATTTTATTTAGTGTAAAAACAACTTTAGTTAAGAATAAAGGGAGCAAATTTCCCAAATTATTGTAATTTTTTTTTAAATTCTCAAAATGGTGTATTTTTTATTTTATTTCTGGATATGGATAAATCATGCAGAGATTGCACGATATCATTGTGAATAAATCGTTCTATTATTGCACGATTTAATTTAAGATATATGAAATCGTGAGAAGATAACACAATTCAGTTAAAGTAATGAAATTGTGGAATAAATGTACGGTTTTAATTAACTAATTAATTGATTAATTGAAATAGGTAGGCTATTGCAAGAGTTTAGGGTAATTAATTCTCCCACCTTTCCTCTCCTATTTTTCAATGTTCTATTGGGTTGTGCATATAAAATTAAATTAGAATTAATACATAGTGATAAAACCGTTTTGGAAATTTTGATGAAAATGAAAATGTAGTCATTGAAATTAATTAATTGTCATTTAAGTAATTAAAATAAATATGAAATTAATTTGAATGGAAGAATATGAAGAAAAGTTAACCATGTTTTAATTTGAATGATTTATATATAGAGAAAATTTAAATTATTTGAATTGATTAGTTTTTAAAATTTCTTTACATTTTTTTTCCTTCTTAAAAGTACTTACTTGGACTCTTTTTTATTTTATAAAAATTCTGAAACTTATTTATATTGTTTCTTTTTTAAAACTACTTATGCTCTTTTTTTTTTCTTTTATAAAAATAACCATTGTTGTAATTTTATAAAAATTCTCAAAGTACTTTCGCTTTTTTTCTTTTCTTTTATAAACATTTCCAAACTTATAAATAAAAGTTATCTGCTGTGAAAAAAATTTATGTAAGATAGTTAAATAAAAAAATAATTTTTATATAGTGAAAATTTAAATTATTTGAATTAAAAAAGGGTTAGATTTCTTTTAAAAAATGACTAAAGTAATTTGGTTAATTTTTAAAACTTATTTAGATTATTTTTCATTCTTAAAACTAATTAATTTCAATGACTACATTTTCATTTTCATCAAAATTTCCAAAACGGTTTTATCACTATGCATTAATTCTAATTTAATTTTATATGAACAACCCAATAGAACATTGAAAAATAGGAGAGGAAATGTGGGAGAATTAATTACTCTAAACTCTTGCAGTAGCCTACCTATTTCAATTAATCAATTAATTAGTTAATTAAAATCGTACATTTATTCCACAATTTCATTACTTTAACTGAATTGTGTTATCTTCTCACGATTTCATATATCTTAAATTAAATCGTGCAATAATAGAACGATTTATTCACAATGGTATCGTGCAATCTCTGCATGATTTACCCATATTCGGAAATAAAATAAAAAATACACCATTTTGAAAATTTCAAAAAAAAAATACACTAGTTTGAGAAATTTGACGAATAAAGGGTTAGAGCACCTTATGAAATTTATTATTTTTAAGTAATATAACATTCTTCTGTACTAAATATTGCTTATTTTATGAGTTGATATAGATTTTTAAGTTTTTATAAAATAAGATAAAAAAAAAGATAAGTTCACAATTACATGCCTTTATAATTGAAGTGATTGTTCTTAATAGAAAAATATATATAATAAAAGATACAATTGTAATTAGCTTTGATCATGTGAGATTTAATAGTTTGAAAAGCAAGGAGAAACCAAGAAAAAGAAAGGACGGGAAGGAGGAACATAGAACGTTAAATATAGAACAAAGTGAAAAGTAAAAAAAATAAAATAAAATTCATAAATGCTTTATTTTTAATTTATATACAAAAATTAATTTTAAATTATTAAAAATATTTTATTTTATATTATTTTTTACTTTTATATTTTAAAAAAGCCTTCAATATATTATATATTTCATTAAGTTTTAAGTACAAGTTTAGATATTTCAATCTGAGTTTTCATTACAAATTTTCTATTGAGTGTTCAAAATAGTTTAAATATTTTTAACTGAATTTTATTAAAAATATTTTTTATTTTTATTTCTATTATTTAATTTTTTAGTCAATAAAATAACATAATTATTACTTCTATCTATTTATTTTAACCTATCAATTTTTATCTTCAGTCACTTCTAACTCGATTAACTAAGAACAAGTCAAAGAAGATTAAAAGAAAAAACAATTTGATTACGAATTGAACACTAAAAAAATGAAAATAATGTCTACCTAATCTTATTAATCATAAAATCAAACAATAAAATAATTCAACAAAAATTAAAAAAATTGTAAATATTCAATGAAATAACTTTTAATAAAAAAATCAATAAAAATATTTGAATTTAGCTACTTGAAATTTAATTAAATCTATATTATATAATAAAACATTGATGCCAATGTTGAATAAATGATATGGCTTATACACTTCTTAAAAGAAAAGAAAATTTCTTATTGAAGTTTGAAGTGATATGTGGCACCGACATAGTTGATTATGGGTTGAGATTTGGACCACAAACCTAACACTCTTGTGGGACAATATCACTCACTTCACATCTAAACTTCCTTTCATGTCTAATGTCTTAACACTTTACATTATCCAAAATTTTATTAAACTTTTCTTTAAATAAATAACTCACTATTATTAGTATCTCCTTTTAAATAAAAAAATCATTATATCACATTTATTTATTTCTGATTTATATTCAACTTTTTTCTCTATATATCTCTAACACACAATTTAAATACAACTTAATTTTTTTTTCTTCCATGATTTGTATCGGTCTTTAATGTAAATTTTTATTTCATACGGTACTCAAACTTCATTTTTGATTAAGAATAATATAAAACTATTACAGGAATTGCATCCGAGTTAGCTATTCAAATAATAATAATAATTATAATATAAAAAAAATTGTAAAAAATGTTACATTGATGCAGCAACGACAAGTGCGGTAAACACGTCATGCAGCGCGAAAAAAGAGAATAGCTGTAGGGAAACACGTGCATGCTGCATGAACATTACTTTTTTATTGTTTATTCATCATTGTGTAATCATAATACTTTATTTAAATAATGACGCCACATAATTATTATAAATATTTTTTATTTTCTTTTAATTTATGGATATATTATTTTTGAGCACCATTATGTAGATAATAAATGATTGAAACGAAAAATAACTCTTTTAAATTGATTAACGAAATATATATCACAAAGAGTTGAAGAAAACTACTCTATTATACAAGGAATTTGTTTTTCTTTTTTCATCAAAATACTATTTTTTTTATAGACCATAAAGATTATAAAAAAAGAACTTTATTTTTAATTATGTTGGGATACTCATTTTGTGTGAATTCATGTTTCTAACTGTATTAGTGCTTCGAGCATAAGTAGTTTTTACTGATACCATAATTGAAAAAAGTGATCTTTATCCTTTTTTTCTTTCACGTAATTTGAACTTACCTGCTTAGAAACCACAAGTATCAACAAATGTGGTAGATGTGGTTGATTAGTATATTATATAGTGCATGAGAGTGGGAGTTGGCACGCAGCTGTGGCCCATTGAAGAGATACTGAACAGTGTGCATTGCATTGGCATTGACATAATATTGCAGCTGGAAAAGACGCGCCTTGCCCCTCATTTTATATTGGAATCATAAAAATGCATGTAGTTTTTGGTGAACTCATTCAATGTATTGTATTAGGAACAAACAACTAGTTTGTTAGTTACAGCTTGTTGTGACTATGTGTGTGTGTGTGAGAGAGAGAGATCTTCAGATTTAACTCTTCTGGGTTCACTTGTTACAGAGTGACAAGTTCCATTCTGAGTTTCCTAGATTCCTGACAGGGGTTTAAGGTTGTGGGTACTTGATGTTTGGAAAAAAGTTGTGGCCTTTACTCTCATTGGAGAATGTCTGAATCTGCTTGGCACTGTCGTTGAAGTAGAATCAAGGGCTTTAAAAGAGCCAGTAACGTGAGCATGATTTGCAAATGAGGTTGGTCTGAATAGTTCAGAAGAGCTCTCAGGAAGGAAAAGAAAGAGCCTTGTTTTTTGCTTTCTTTTTTCATTTCTCTTTGTAGAAAGTGAGAGAAATAAGGTCAAGGAAATTTCTTTTCTCCATCTTTTTCATATTGGAAATAGCTTTCTTTCTTCTTCTTTTTTTTTTTTTTTTTTTTTTTTTTTTGTTTTTTTTTTTTTTTTTTTTTTTTTTTTTTTTTTTTTTTTTTTTTTTTTTTTTCTGGAAGAGTCTTTGATGGTTGTGGAAGATTTTGACATGCAGTGAGGAGCTAGTCACCAGGTTCATTTGGGGGCTTTGCCAAAGTATTTGTGTCTTATGCTCAAACATTGGAGTCACTGAAGGAGAGATTGGAAATTAGAGCTTCCATTGGGTCCTATTCCTTTGATCTGTTGTATCTTTGTATTTGTATGTAAATTAGTACTCAGGATCACTACTTGCTATTGTCTGTTGATGAAAGAGAATTTCTAATTATGGGATTCAGTATTCCCCCATTGATTTATAGGCTGATTAAGGGCTGCACTATGAGTTCTGTTTGTATAATTTTCTAAGGAGATCTTTGATGAGACTATGCCTCAAGTCCATTGAAGAAGTTGGCCTGTGACTTTATTAGGCATAGCTATAGCCATATTCAAGGTTTGGTCTGTGATTTGGGTATTTCAAAATGGATAACAATGTACAAGAAACAAGGTCATTGGCCTTGACTCCTACATGGTCTGTTGCTACTGTGTTGACTGTCTTTGTTGCTGTCTCTCTGCTTGTGGAGCGCTCTATTCACCGTTTAAGCAATGTAAGTAATAGTTAAACATGAATCTATGTTGGTTCTTGATGTTAGTTTCTCTGTTGTTGCAAAAAGTTGCATGGTAGAAGTTGGAATTTTGTTCAATTTTCAAGGCATTTTGCAAACTTGAGGTTAAGACTCAAGCTACTATCAGACTTGTCAATGAGTTGAGAAAGGGAAGGGTAGGTAAAAAAAAAAAAAATGAGTATTTTGCCACACAACTACTTAGATATGGTCAGAAATTTCATTTCTGGGCTCTAAAATAGATTTAACAGGATCTGCATTAATTTACATGGAAAGAAGTTTTCACTTTCTTCATATGCATCTGCACTGGCATGTGTAAATTTGTATTTTTCATTTTTTGTTTAAGTTTAAAGCTTGATTCTGGCTTAATCACATACTTGTCTTACTTGTGATTGAAAAACAATCCTTTATTAAGTGTTAATTAAGCTTTCTTAGTGGTAGCCCTTGGCATGAATTCTGATATGTGATTATGTTTTTCTGTGGCTGCAGTGGCTGCGGAAAACTAATAGAAAACCGTTGCTTGCAGCTTTAGAGAAGATGAAGGAAGGTGTTGTGCATTAAACTATACTTGTATTGTATTCATTTTAGATATAAACAAGAATTCTTACTGATCAGTGCTCATTATTTTGGAATTCTATCTTCAGAATTGATGTTACTCGGGTTTATATCACTCTTATTAACAGCTACCTCACGCATGATAGCTAATATTTGCATTCCGTCAAAGTTCTACAACAGTGCTTTTGCTCCATGCACTCGATCCCAGATTGATGAACAAATGGAAGAGAATGGCTCTGAAGAGCGTAAATTATTGATGGCTTCTACATATCGTGTATTTGGGAGGATGTTAAATGGAATAAATACAAGCACTTGCAAAGAGGCATGAGCAATATACCTTACATGTATAAAATTTGACTATCACTGGCTTTTACTGCTCTAAATTAATGTACATTAATTTGCACTTTGTTATCTTGTTCAGGGTTATGAACCATTTGTTTCATATGAAGGTCTAGAGCAGTTGCACCGGTTCATTTTTGTCATGGCAGTAACTCATATATCTTACAGTTGCCTTACTATGTTGTTGGCCATTGTGAAGGTGAGTTATTGTTTTCTATTTCTAGATTAAGCATGTTTAGATCTCACTTATCATTGTTGCAAAAAAATGGTTAATGTGTGAATTTTCTTCTTCAAAATGTGCTTGCGTTTTCACAATGAATTTTCTACTTCTTTAGCATGCTTAAAACCTTAAGCAAAGTTGGAATGATGATACAAAATAGTTTGAGCCATTCTGAATAAGTTTTGGTACAATGTGTATTACATTTATGTTGTCAGTAAAGGACTACCATATGCCTTTCTCATCTTACTTATGGATCTTGGGTAGCTTTTGATGAACTACTTTTGGCTAACTAATGATAGAATTAAGTTGAGGAGTTTGAAAATTGATAAAATTGCCTTATCAAACCTAGAGATCTAATTGCCACAACTAGGTTGTATGTAATATAGAAAACTTTGTTAGCATATCCACAAAGTTCAGCTCCTTTCTACTCTGTTAATTTAATTGGGGAGCACTCTTTAGTGTGTTCAAGGTTATTGGTAGAATACGTTAGAATATAAGAAAATGTCTTACCATGGAGACAATTCTTTTCACTAAAGTTGTTCAAGATATTTTCAGCTGAGGTTAAGAAGGGTTTTTCTCCATTAACATGAGTCAAGGTTATCTTTTACTAATGTCAACCACAATCGTTTTAGCTGCATCTGTCAGATTATCTTTTCTGACATTGTTGGTCAAGATTGTTTTTTGGCCTAATTTTTGACCGATGTAAGGTAAAAAATTCCCCTTACTTTACTTGAAAAAGGTCCTAGTTGACTGAAAGATACCTGGCTCATATTAGAAAAAAATTATTGACTAAATTTTAGCAAAAAATATGGTAAAGTTGGCTTAAAAAATCCATGCAGATATCAACCAAAAAAATTACACTTGACAGTTGAGGAAAAAAAACTTAGAAAAAAACTTGAATTTTGTCATCCAAGTAACATATTTTCTCATAAAGCATTTCAAATTCTCTATAAAAATATCCAAACACACTATTAAACTTTTTTATTTAATTGGCTTTGAGAGGTAAAACATTCAGCTTTTTATCATTTTTGGATTTTGTTTGACATAATAACACTAGTAGTTTAAACCAGATTCACAGTTGGAGAGTGTGGGAGGATGAGGCTCACATGGATCGGCGTGATTCATTATCTGGTAAGCACATTGCCCTTTTGAATGAAAGCTATTTCTATTATGTTATCCTTTTTAGTCCTTTGAAATGTTGTTTCCAGTTATATGATTGACTACACAAACTTTCAAAGCACGTCGATCAAGTTTGTTATCCTATAATGCATCTCTTCTCGCAGTTATGTAGTCGTTGCAGCTAATACAATCTGTTATATAATCAAACTCTCGCAATTATGTTTGCCTTTTACCTGGTAGCCATTGAAGTTAAGTTTAATAAACAAGCATTTTAGTAGTTGATTTTTCAATTCTTTTGTTTCAACAGCAATCACAAGAGAGCTGACTATGAAAAGGCAATCAACCTTTGTGAAGTCTCATGCATCAAATCCATTGTTCAGAAACAGTTCCCTCATTTGGGTGGTAATTACATGTCTCCCCTTGTTTTCTTGTTTCCATTTGGTTTTATTTCATTACTGTATTTTTACTATTCCCTTCTTAGTTTCTTAAATTTATTTGATGAAGGAACTAGGAAGATATGAGGAATGTTTAAAATCAAAATATACAGAAAAGAGTTTACCATCTTTGCATGGTTAACTTGGTTAGATTTCTCATCTTTTGATCAAATTGTTTTCCTAAACAAGTTATGCAACAGGAGTTTGTTGCAACGGTCAACTAAGTTCGATTAATCATTTCAAAGTTCTTCTCTCAAGGAAGCAAGGATGTTGAGTAAAACATGATCAAAATTTTAATGATTACTTTTTTGAAGTTGTCAAACTTATGGGAATTCAATGCTAATAGTACATTATCGGCATTTTTCGAGAACAAACATACTTTATATGAATCTTTTATTCTAAGGTACCTTGTACCCTACTCTCAATTTATATATCATCTTAATCATCTAGTTCTATGTAAATTCAGGTTTCACTTTGAACCATTTACTCAGTATAATTGTATATCTAATTTTAATTTTAATTAAGCTGCAGACATGCTTTTTCCGACAATTTGCACATTCTGTGGTTCGTGCTGATTATCTTACACTTCGCAAAGGCTTCATCATGGTACGCAGTTTTGCAATAAAATTTGTCTTTGGTATAGATGGTTTTTATTCACAAGCTATCTAATGTGCTTCTCATCCCATAATTATTATGTTTCACAAAGTTCTTCGGCTAATATGCTATTTAAACTCTCATCCCACAATATGTCAAGATGCAAAAATTAACAAACTTTTATCTTTTCTTGAGAAAACTCTGGTTCTAAGTTCCTAGTGGAAACCGAAAAAGACTGTTTAAAAATGGATACTTCATGCACTTGCATAATATTAGTTTCCTACCATCTGATTTCAAGTCTGTAATTGCATGAATTGTAATTTTAAACAACAATCCCCGTGGTAGTTGTATATCAGGTTTCGTGGAACTATGTTGCATGTGTGCACTACTATTTTGTGAATATGAACTACTTACTATGTTTTCATTCTTCATGGCAGAATCACCACCTTTCATTAAAGTATGATTTCCATAGCTACATGGTTCGGTCTATGGAAGAGGAATTCCAAAGGATAGTTGGTGTGAGGTTAGTAACAGTCGAGATTCAGCAGTCAGATTCATGATTTTCTCTTCGGACGCCAATTTCAGTTACTAAAGTATTATAACATCTCTAGTGCACTTTTATGTGCGTTCCCATTTTCTTAAATTTCCTTCTAAGATGATATGTTTTAATAGTAATTGTTGGAAACAAGATATCCATTTATTTGTATTTAGTGTTTTAAGAGGTAGTTTAATTTTTCTATGCTATATTCATTGCAAATAATCAAAATAAGGAAGCAAGATTATAATGTGTTAAATTCTTAACTTGAGCATGTTGGACTTATTCTTGTTACAATTTTATTGCTTTAGTTTTCAGTAACTGATTCTCATGAAGAAGTTGAAAGCTGATTATGTCTGTAAAATCTCTTGCAGTGGCCCGCTTTGGGGATTTGTTGTTGGCTTCATGCTTTTCAACATTAAAGGTATAGCCTGCTATAAGGAATCTAGGGGGAAATTAGTTTATAATTCCTTGATTTTAACATGCTTCTTCTTCACCGTCCCTTCGCTCAAAAAATCTCCTTATGCTTATACTTCCAGTCCCTTTTCTCCGTAAGATTCACTGAAGCATTGTGGTCAGATCATTCTTGGTTTTGCATGCTGCTGAAACTTACAAATGGTTATTTTTTCGGGTGGTTTTTGCAGGATCTAACCTATATTTCTGGATAGCTATCATTCCTGTATCTGTAAGTTACTTAGTTATTTCCTTCATTTCCTTTAGTTATCCTAATTCCATCAAATGCCAATGTGGTGGATAAACTGAACTTTTAAACTTTTGTTCCAGAACCATTTAGATGCTGTAAATGGCATGTGGTTGGTTCTTTGTGGAATAGTTGGTGGGTTTTTCTATGGAATTTTAATAGAATACACTGCTTTTTGGTTAACCTGCTTAAATTTTATTATGGCCTTATTCACTGAAATCCTTTATGATTTTTTTATATGCTAAATAAATTAGTTGAGTAAATTATTGAAGACATTCAACAATAAAATCATTATGTTTCATGCACAGCTTGTGTTATTGGTGGGAACAAAGCTACAGCATGTAATTGCAACCTTGGCATTGGAGAATGCTGGAATTGCAGGGTTCTTCCCAGAAGCAAAGTTGAGGCCTCGTGATGAACTTTTTTGGTTTAATAAGCCTGAACTATTGTTGTCCTTGATCCATTTCATTCTCTTCCAGGTTGGCCATGGTTCGTCTACATCTTATGTGATAATTTCTTACTCAAATTTGTTATTTTCGTATTAACTTCTGATTCTTTGTTCTTTTTGGCAGAATGCATTTGAGCTGGCTTCATTCTTTTGGTTCTGGGTACTTTCTTATCCATTTTACCACCTAGAATTAGACATGGAGTAATAGGAATCATATTGTTTCAAGGTTGAGTTATAAAAAATAGTTATATTGCTTCGACATACATTATCCAAAATTCTAAGCAAGATTCAGTTTTAGGGAGTTAAAATGAATTAAGATACAACTATATGTATGTGTTAATGAATCATAATACAAAATACAGATGGCAACTTTGAGATTTTGCATTTGACTAAACTAGTAAAATGTGTTTTTTGACTACAGTGGCAGTTCGGATATGATTCTTGCTTTATTAGGAATCACCTTCTCCTGTATTTAAGGCTAATATTGGGGTATGCAGAAATATACTTTTTCCCCTTATTCAGGATTCTTACATACAATACTTGTGTAAACTAATTCAATAAAGAATTGACATGCCATTTTTTAAATATAAAATAACTACTTGGCATGGACATTTAATGTAAAATGCCAGCATTGGATATTTACGGGCTTAGTTTACACATATCAACAAATGAAGATGCACCTTGTATTTCAACTTTGCAGGTTTGCAGGACAGTTTCTTTGTAGCTACAGCACCTTGCCACTATATGCACTTGTTACACAGGTAGGTTAAAAGGGAAGTTTTGAAAATTGTTTCTTAAACTTATGATTTAAAATCCAAAGAACAGAAACAAATAGGAGATGTTTTCTCATCTTAGACAAATAATTACACCACCGTTTGATAGGTCTGACAACCTTATTAGGATACATTCTGATATCATCTTAAAAGGTGTACTTTAAGTCTAATTCAACCGTATAAAACCAACTTATTAGATAAGCTTTGTACCCATTTATAAAGTATTGAAAAGCCTTATATCTAGTGAATGTGGAAAATTCAACACATGATCCTCTTTACCAATTGTTTGTACAGCTTTGTTTTGAAAACTAACAATTTTTTGAAAATGTAAATCACACTATATATGACAAGTTTTCAGTTTTTGGAAGTCTCAAATTATACAAATGACATTCCTTAATAATGAATAATCCATTTTGTGTTGCGTGAAAAATGGTTTTGATACACTGAGTGAATCATTTTAGTGAAGGGCTTTTGCTTTGCCACTGTAATGTTCCATGCAACAACAGCTTTTCAATGTTTATATCAGATGGGAACAAACTATAAGGCAGCATTAATCCCACAGAGGATAAGAGAAACAATTCATGGATGGGGTAAGGCAGCTAGGAAGAAGAGAAGACATGGTATGTTCCCTGATGACTCCACCATTCATACAGACACAAGCACTGTGTTGTCCATTGAAGAAGATGATCAATTAATTGATGTCCCTGAAGTAGAATTACAACCAGTCACAGCTGTTACATCTAGCCCTTCCCCGATTGCTAATGAAACTTCAAGCAGGGCTGCCACACCCCTCCTAAGACCCTCTGCCTCAATATCTTCAGCACATAGCAGTTCTAAAGCTGAAGTAGTTATGAGATGCTCCTCCATGCCAAGTGGAAGATAAACTATGTGCAATGGAGGAAAATGAAAAAAATTTAACTGGTATATTGATGAAGATAGTATGATTATCAAAGATGTATACAATGACTACTTCTAGTTCCCTTAAAAAAAGCTTTACAAGGTAATAGTGCTTTTGGAGATTACTAATTTGTGTAGGACAACTATAGAATATGGTGACTTTTGTTGGCATCAAGCAGTAACACTGGAGTATGGAAAAGTATATCATAATTGTTTTTTGGATTTGAAAAAGTGTAGACTGTTAAATTTGATTGTACACTAAAGAAAATGGATGTCAATGTAGCCTGCAGAAAACTCCTTGATCCTTATGGGGTTGTGCATTACTTGTGGAGAGTCCATGGCTATGGATGCACAATTTATGACAATCTTTATTATAAAAATTGCATAGTTTGATACTTAGCATGTTACATGAAGGAACTGGTATTCTATCATGAATATGAATTACATCATTCAATGAGTATCCCCCTACCTCTCCCCCTCCTACCATTTCATGAGTTAACCAAACTTTTACTACCTTTCCATGTCTTTGTATGTAAGAAAAAAAATGTATACTGATATAAAATATAAGTAAATCTTAATCACCTTTCATATTGATCTATAGTTTATATTTTAGTTTTTCACGCAAAGGAAAATGAATAATATAAAAAATACTCGTTTTAATATATTGTAATTTTGAAAATGATTGATTACCATGTAGGACTTTATACTTGATAATTAAAATTTTGATTTATATAATTTCTTTACACCAATTTTCATGTAAATGTATAATTTACTCTACCTTCATACATTAAAATATTGTTTAATTATAAGTATAAGCATATACATATCTAGTTTGCAGAGCAGTCTTCTATTAAAGTTTAATTCGAATAAACGTTTTCAAATATTGTTATACATGTTTGATCTTTGGAAATGACTTTATAATAAATATTTTCTATGCATATATTCTACATAATATCTGAGTGGTTTTCATTACTTTTATATATTCGATAGCAGCTTAAACACTTGTATCATAATACACATTATTATATATTCTATATTTAATTATTTAAAAATATTTAGAAATGACAAACTTAAAAACTAATTATTGAAATATATCTATGATCATGTACGATATCTTAAATTCAATATTTAATTATTTAAAAATAGTTAGAAATGTTAAAACTAAAAGAATGAGTTGTCATCTTTGTAGAGTTGTTGAAACTATACAATTCCTATTTTTGAAAAATGTCTGAGCCTGGGTTAGCAGCGCCACATTGTTGTTGATTCTATCTCTTGGATTCTTCATCTCTTGCAAAAGTCTTGGAGCATTCAAGCCAAAACTGTTACATAGACTTTTTTATTTGGTGTTACGAAAGTTATATGGACAACTAGGAACAAGATATGTTTTGTTAATCATAAAGTATCCTATGACAAAATTAAAAACATGATGTACTTTGAGGTCAATAAGCCAAAACTGTAGCACTCGTTGTATGAAAAATAATGTGCAAAGAGCTCATTATTCTTAAAAAAGTTTGAAAGTAGAAATATATCCTAGGAAGGTGGCATCCTATCTTCCTATATTTCTGACCTATTCCTCCTTTTCATTAGTTTAAATGTAATACAAAAGGGGCAACTTAAGGTTCTTATGATGTATCTGGTTGTGAGGATATGATTCCCTTGAGGGTTGTTTCTTCGATATCTTAGCGTTCATAATGTTTTTTCTTAAGAAAAGTTTGTATTGCAAGGTATGAAAAGCAAACTTAGAAACTCAAGAATTGACAATCAAGAACCTACAACGGAAGATCTTATAATTCATCACAAGATGCAAGTTTGAGAAAGGTTATAATTACACAAGAACAATAATTGAATTTGTTCTGGTTGTGGCCATAACATGGCATCCTAGAATAACCCATTTGTCAAAAAGTAAAACTACCTAAAGAGCTACCTTAATCATAGGGAACCTTTGTTGATCATTGCATATAGCATATATACAAGAGAAGAACAGAACTCGGCTGGAAAAAATAAGCACCTCAACAAAATTCTAAATCCTGAAGCCCTGTTAAAATTCATCACAGAGAAAATAGAACAAGAAAATACTTCATTGGGGTTCTTGTGTAAGTCTCTGCGTCTCATTTTGGTCTCCCAGGGTTTCCATGAGAAGAGATGGAGCATACTGTGCTGTTCCATGCTCTTCAGAATCTTGGCAAAATGAGAGAATGATGGTGTCTATTGACATCTCTACAACTGCAAAGAAAAGAGTTGCAACAACATATCCAAGAGCCCAGCAAACCTGCATTGCACAAAATTACAATTCAACATTAAAGGGAGAATTACAATAGATATATTTTTTGCAACTATTTTGCTGCTCTCCATCCTTTAAGTGGCCATGTTATCCATTATGGTCATGCCTAATGTGTAGAGCAACAAATTTAACTCTCCATGATGAAAGAAAGAACAAGATCCATAAGTTTTGGAACTAAAACCTATGAACATGCTAAAATATTTTGACCAAGTACACATTCTATTGGTCAAAAATTGAATTAGCATCTTTCATGCTTTGGTTAAACCATTATTGATTTTCAAGCCCTACTCTTACAAGATTATAAACATACCACAACAGGCAAAAGTGGAGATGATATCTTGTTATGTGCGGATCTGTACTTGTGGGTGTCCAGCATGAGGAAAGCAAAAACAGCACTTGAGAGACTGACACATAGTTTTCCAAGGAACAAAATAACATCTCCAATCACATTGACACGTCCAATCCGTAGGATGTTACTCATGATCAATTCGGTTGCAATAGCAGAAGCTTTAAAGAAACTTTTACCCGTTATAGCAATCTGCAGATGTGAGGAAGACAAGTAAAATGCAGAAAGACAAATTAATAAATTATACAAGTCTATATAAACTACTTAACATGCCAACATTAAAAAAATTGTTTCCCCCATATTTTTAACAGATGAAATATCTATATGTAATTCTGCCTCTACCATACTTTCTGATTACAACAATGACAAAGCAAAAGTAGATTAAAGTTGGCTTTTACATCTATTTGACTGTCCTTATCTGTTAAACAGCTGCTCAAAATTACCATGCGCATATCCATCTGCAAGATGCAGACATAAACAGCTTATGTAAGATTAACAAAAAATTACCATGATGTAAGCATTTCGGTTCACTGATTTGATGATCCACCCAATACATCTTTGAAAGCATTGAGAAGATTGGTAAGCAGCCTTGCCAATCCAGCTATCAGGTACATGACTGGAGACTTTTAGTTTACGGCGAATAGCTTCGAGCAGAAAGCGGATTGACTCTACAAATGATACAGTCAGAGAACCAAGAGCCACAGAACCAAGACTGTAAAGCACAAGCCTCTTCATGGAGGAAAATACTGAAAGAAAAGGAATTTCAGGCTGCAATGACAAAGATGAAACACATTTAATATCATATAAAAGATAATTTATAACCATCAGAAGAAAAAGGTTTAGTTAATTGATAAACCAAATTCCAATCAGCCAAACAGACAAAAGCCTGATGTTTGTCATTTAATCTAAATTTGGTCTTTATTATTATGAAGCTGAAAATTTGCCCTGACAAAACAAATTCCTCTGAATTGTTCATTTCTTTATTAGCATGGTATTTTGACTTACAGATGCTTCACCACGGGCCCAATAATAAGAGGCAACAGATCCAGCAATCACTGTTGACAAGCACGCTATGAAAAATTGTGTAGCCCAATAACCGCCAAATAGGTGAAAAAGGATGGCAGCTCCAATATGTGGCGTGTAATGAATGCTGTATCCACAACACTGATCACATACCACCTTTTTTGCAATGAGGTCATACGTGCAGCAGTTAGAATTACAGTTGTTCTGAACAACCTGACCAGAGCTGAACAAATGAAGAGCAGCAGAAGTCCAAACGATATAGAAGACAGCAAGGATACCGTAAGGTATGATTGGAAAAATGATAAGTGCTTTAACTTCTCCTATCACTTTTGCAGCAACCTGTGAGCAATATTTGCATTAAAATCAACTGAATTGATTGTCTACGTCAATGTGTCATAAGGGAAACAATGCTGTACCATCATTCCACAATTATTAATAATTCTAGCATTGCTATGTTGTATCATACTATGTGACTAAGGGCTCTGTTATGTGACAATTTTGTGAAAGAGAAGTTGTTCAGAACTTGGTGAAAACTGGATGTGAAAGAAAACTAACATATTACATGGAGTGTAGGTTATAGAAGTTATGAAATTAATGTTCCATAAGTAGAACATATATCACACATTAGCAATTAAATTGTTATGGTCAACAAAAAATAGCATTGGCAGAGTAAAGGATATAATATTAAGCATCTGTTCATTAAATAGTTAAACAAGAACACCGGATGATCAAATTGATATGACCAAAGTTTGGCTAAGCTGTGAATACTACTGCTGCCAGATGCAGACCTAGCAAGATTAGCGTTTCCCTGACTTGGAGAGTAGATGCACTCCAATTGCTTAATCTAAGTAACAGGCAAGTAGACAAGGCGAAGGAGTACAGCATTGAGAAAAGACGAGTCTCCCACAAAAAATTTACTGTTTGTATTTTCTCTTAATTACTTTAACCATAAAGACTAATAGAAAAGGAGGATGTTTCTAAATATTATTGTAATAACATAAACTAATCCATTTTACTGAGACCAAAACAGGCATTTTTTCTCTCAGAAAAGTTAAAACATTATTCCCTCGTACTTTCCACCTTTTTGCCATTTTTCAATTAGAAAAACACCCCATACTTCTATTTTTGTAGTGCATTTTTTAAGTTAATTCTAATGGAAGTTATTGTGTCCTTTCACAATAGCCCATTGTGGTTAAGCACTTTCTCAACAATGGCCATCAAGCTTATTTTTAACATCAAACCTCCTATGCAGAAATAAACAATAGGGTGGTAGATTGAGGAAGTTTTGGAGTGCTATTAATTAACTTAAAAGAACTTAAACCCTTTTTTTATGTCAGAATTGTTTAACTTATTTGAATGGTCAGCTTGTTAGAATAGGTTAACTTATCTTCTTGTATTACCTATCTATCACCTATGTGTAGGTTGCTCATATCTTTTCTCAATATCTCTGATGCAAGGATCCTTAGAAATATATGAATAAGCTAAAAGGTTATTTATCTCTCAAGCATTCTTTCTATTTTCACTCTCGAGTAAAGGTATCAAGGCCAGTCAATCCCACCCTAATCGTCAGGGTTTGATGGGTATGTCGCCAGCCACCATCGTTTTTTCTCTGACAAACACCTAGTCGTGTTTGTCTTGTCAAGCAACACAGAACCCTGTGTACACCATCGCTGTCTACTGCCATCCACCATAGTTCTCTCTGACAACCAACAAATTTGGATCATCTCTACAATACAAATGACAAATGTAGATCTTGGTGTACTGAATAGGTTGTTTGATGATTATAGATGTTGTCTAGTGAAGTTGTCTAATAATTATAGACATTATCTATTAGAAGTTGTCTAATGTCTCAACATGTGGTCGTCGGGTGAACCAATAGTACTTTGTATACATTAGTTAGTTAGATTTTTGTTTTGTACATCTAACTAACTTGTAACCATTTTGTAGCCCTTTATAAGGTTGAATGTTGTTTATACCAGATAAGAATAGAAACAGACACACATTACAATGTATTTTAATAACCCTTCTTACTAAATACACGAGACAGATCTTTCATTTCTAACTTTTAGTTTGTTCTTTGTTCCTTATTTCCAATTGGTGTGATTCACTTCATCTATTTGGCACGTTCTTTTATTGTTCTTGGGCTTCTATATCGGCACTCTGAGCACAACAATGAAGAACTCAACCGATCCCAGAGGCACGAGCAACCTAGCACACAACCTCATTACATTGCTCACCTAGGCACGTTCCACCAGTGTTGCTTTCGCCAACCTCTTCAGTCCTTGTTCTAACCCCCTTTTCCTCCTTTCACTACAGATTGACATTCAAGTCCTCTTGGATACCTTGAGAGTTTTTGTTGCCCCACTCTTCTCTTTCTATAGTCTAAAATGACATCTTGACCTATCCACTCCTTTGCTAGGTCCCCCACAATTACTTTAAAAAAGCTTAATGGCAAAAGCTGTCTATCTTGTTTTGCATATGTTAAACTATGGTTTCTTGGCCAAGGTTTCCGTAATTACTTGGAAGAAGATGATAGTAAAATACCATCACTCGAGGCTGACAAAATAGTGGAAGAAGATGGATTTTCAACTTTATGCCTTGTCAAAATCTATGGAACCCAATATATTGGGAACTCAGAGCATTGAAAGCTTCAAACACCTTTTGAAAGAAGGCTGAGAGTATTTTCTACAAATAACATTCAATGACATTATGATTATGTTCTTAAATTGATATCTTTTAAACAAAAAGATCACACCATGACTTACTTTATTGTTGAAGCCCAATCAATTGTTGAGGAGTTAAAGATGTTCTTAGCATCAATCAGGATCATATGGTTAAAGTTTCCAATTAAATATTGACTATACTCTCTCTATTTTAAATTAGGAATCTATGTATTCATTAGATTACCTAATTAGAGGAATTAGAATAGTTGTGTCATTATTGCTATTGATGGTTTTAAATATCTGTGCAATATTTATAGATGGTATGATGATTAATGAAAGGAGCATAAAAATAGAGATTCTAACATGGTATCAACAAGTTTTGGATCAAACCCATGATTCCTTTAGCGGCGTGGTTGTTCGTGGCCTTTTATTTTGTTGCTTTTGGTAATCTCTTGTTCCTGGTTTGTGGGTTTGCTTCTAATTTGTGGGTCTAGCTTCTAGTCAACAGGTTTTGATCTCATTCTTGTTGTTTATTGGCTTTGGAAAAATTGTGTTTGCTTTACTGAAAAGAACTATCATGTCCGAATGTTTTAGTTTCAAATGTTTGTGAAAGAGAAAGGGGGAGGGAGATCGAGTCTTCTCGACTAAACTTCTACTCCAACCAAGGATCCATTTGCGATGGTTATATGGGATACCTAGGATGCAAAACTTATTTCTTGGATCCTTGCCTCGCTTAAACCACAAACGGTTAATTAACTTGAGTTGTTTCTCTATCGCACAAGATCAATCAAAAAAACATGGCAAGACAATTTCAACTTGAATGTGACAATTTCTGGTTTGTCAACAACTTGCATTAAGTCAAAGTCCATGAATACTTGATTCAGGTGCTTTTGTTCATATTTTCAATAACAATTGATTCAGTCACTTATTTTTATTATTGTCCTATATTGTTCTTATGATCTTGAATCCATCATTTAGCTTGAACATGAGATATTCTCATGTTTCATAGAAAATAGGACATTCAATCTTTGGCTTTGATCTTACAAGAACGTTGAATTATTGATTCGCTGCCAATTGGATTTGATGGGAGTGTAGGTGGGGATTCACTTTTGTGGAATATCATCCTTCCATACTCTTGATGAGGTCCCTAGTTTGGTATGTATAGTAAGGCCTAATCCATGAATTATATGAATCAATTTAGTATCAACTAGTAAGAAAACCACTCAATTTCACCAATCCGCCACAAAATCTTCGAAAATTATGTCACCAAATTTGTCACAAAACCTAACTGAGAGATACCGATCACTGAAAATTTTGGTGCCAATCCTAACCGAGTGTTGATGTTGGTCGTGGTTCTGGTTCAATGGTGTTGGTCCTGGTGCTAATCTTGATAGTGGTTCTGGAACTATTTGTAGTGTTAATACAAGTTCACAGGCTTGGTCAAAATTCTAATCAAGGTGCCTAAGTTGTTGTTGTTGTTGGTTCTGGTCCTTTAATGCATTTGCTGATGTGTCACAGTGCTAGTTCAAGTATTGGTTCTGGTCCTTAGACTGATTCAAGATTCTGGTTCAAAATTGGCTCAGCTCTTGAGCAAAATTTGCGTGGTGCTAAGTGAAATTTGGTGCAATCATCGTGTTGTGAAAATCACAATGGTTTTACCTGTTTCCTCTCTCTTTGTTGTAGTTGTTGTACTTTTAGTAACGAGTCTCTCACACATGACCTTAGTTTGACCTTTCTACACTTATATAAATAAGACAAATGGGCTTACACATTTGAGTCAATTCTCCACATAGGAAGGAAGCCCAGAAACCCAACAAGCAAAGCTTAAAACAGGCTTCATTGAAAATGTGCAATAATAGATGTAGGTAATGCATTCACCTTAATTTTTTAACATTCACCAACTTCATGACAAGAGTTCATCTGAAGCAATTTTTGCACAGAAAAGAATGTTTGTCTTACATAAGAGATTATTAAAAATGCATGATAAATCTGACCCTAATTGGAAGTTCAGCCTCAGAAATATTTTTTAGATTAAAAATACACATAATTGCAATCAGAAATCAAACAATGAACCAAAACAACAAACAAAATCATGTTTCATAATTGCATTTAATAAAGTTATGCTTGCCTTAAGGACGGAAGTTGCCATAAGGATGCGCCGAACAATAGCAATTGATGTAAGAATGGCAACAAGCATGATAAAGCTCATAAGGACTGTGACAACCCGTAGATGAGTCAGCTCCTGCAAATGAATTCAAATGATAAATCAATAAATATAAATCATCAATGTAGAGATACAGAATAAATACATCAGAACATAACCAAGCCGATACTCACCCTCACATATACACTAATGTAAGGATCATGCTCACCAATAATGGGGGAAATAGCATCATTTCCTATCCAGCCAACTGAAAGTCAAGAATTAGGCATTATTGTTTGATTGGTGCTTGCTCAAAATCTAGAAAAAGAAATATTTGGCTAGATGATTCAAAACTAATAGAAGCAAGCACAATAGACTTCAAATTTAATCACCAATACACTATGTATGTTTGTTATACACATACTTTCATCCTACATTTGAATATTTTATGAGTTGTATTCCACACAAGCAAACATTTCTTTTTTCATTGTTCCAACGCCCAAAAGGCATAGAAGATCAGGGATATCTGGATCATTTCCAAGTCCCAATGAATGGCTATGCTGTCACATACAAACTCAAAAAATTATCTGTATAATCTAATAATTTCATAACAATTCAAAATCCAATATTTAATCAAAGAAAATACATTATAAATAAATTGTCCAGTTCTTTTCAAAGGCATCCTGCCTCACACCGCTGGTCATAAAGTTTACCATAATTATGTGTAGAAAACTTCTAGTGCTGGTCCAAAATTCCTTTTCAATTTTCGGTCTAGATGGTTACACAAGTATATGTGGTGTCTAACTATATGTTTGCAACATGTATCAAACTAAAAATATGACCAGAGAAGTGTTGTGTGCTTGATTGGATACATGAGAGAGGATGCAGAAGTACAGCTGATGCCAGGGTGTGTATGAAAATGGTGATCTCAAAAATGAATAGGCCACGCAGCTGCAAGGAAGTAAACATACAGGGCAAGGAAAGGAAAAATGAATGTAACAAAAAAAAACATATGTTGGTTGTCTCCTGTATAGTGTTACTTCCTTAAACAAAACATGCATTTGGAAATCTAAATATCCCAGAAGAGATTCTAACCTTTAAGGTAGAAAAACATTGTAACCGATACCACTAGAAGATTAAACAAAACCACTGTAACCCAAGGCATAGCAGCAACAAAATGCCGAATCATCAGCAGCCAAATCACAGACAGAAACAGAGGTAAAATCCCTCCACAAACAATCAGCACAGGCCAAGACTTTCCAATGTCAGCCATGTATCTCTGCAAATAAAAGTATTTGTGAAACTTCAAATTTCTGTAACACATAAGATAATGCTTAAAGGCTGATAAAATGAAAGAACAAAGCTAAGTTTTAAAAAATTGTAATTAGTAAGTGTCAAAAAGGGTGAAAGAAAGGTAATGTGAAAATAGGTAGGGTATAAGATTCATAGCACGATGCATATCAACAAGCCTCCACAATTTTTACTTGTTACAACTGTTGGGAAGGTCTACATCAATTACCTAAATTCTTGACTGTGGCTTATATGTTGGATAATTTCACTTAATGTCAATTGGCTTTAATAAAATCTTGCATGGTATCAAAACCTATAGCTCATCTTGGTGATTCCCTATTCTGGTAGGCTTGCCCTAGGTTTGACAATTGGTCATAAGATGAAATCTGATAACAGCTATCAACAGAACCGAGGAGATAAAACTTCATATAAATTTGCAGTCTTTGCTATCCTAACAACATATCTTTTCAGCAGAACACTGATATCTCTAGGACACCTCCCTGCCCAAGAAACTTCTTTTAATTTCTCGTTTCTTGTCTTACAGTTTAAAACCAAGTTGCTGGTAAGGGGCTATGCTTTTCCAGAGAAAAAATCATACTCATAACATCAATTAAAGAAAAAGGTAGAAAGCACAAAAAATCACCTTTAAGACAGCTGAGGGAGAATTGATATATTCATGAATGGACTTATCAATAACAATGTCTTCTTTGATGTTAACTCCACCCATCTGCTTCCAATGCTTTAATGATACATTTGATGCTCTGGCAATGAATTGGCAACTCCAGTAAACTAGACAAAAAAGGTATGCTCTAAGCATCAAGCACTACATAAAACTCATCATATGTAGGATATGGACAGTCCCTTACGCCCTGTCCACTCCCTGTGCCCTAAAGAAAGGTGAAAAATAGGACCTAAACATAACACCTTCCTTACAAGAAACATAATTAGCAACCATGGTAAAAAGTCAAAGTAATGTATCCACACAACAGAACCATTAGCAGGCATGCAACAACCAGTGTTATCAACGGTGGAAGGCCAAAATTCTGCCATAAAACCACACCATTGTAGTCTATGGCGCTTCCATGGCAGGTGGCAAAAAATCCATCACACCATGATGCAACCATTTAATAACATTGGCAACAATGTGACACTTATGAATGCATTAGGAATGCAAAAGTTTTCTCACCATTTACACTAGGAAATATGACAGGATAACAAGGGCCCTGAAGTAGAAGTGAAGAGTTTCTCATTTCTGGCGTAAGGAACTCAAAATAATCGTAGTTCATATCAATCCAATCATTCAGTGAAACGTGAATATCTCCTTCAGGATAATCACACACCCAAGTAAGTGAATCTTCAGAAGGTATAGGGCAGTCCAGCAAGCATATACTGCGGGCATCGGCAAGTTTGAATTGGCTATCCTTCAATCCACTTTGATAAACCTGATTAGGATTTAGCCAGTATTTGAGCTCCAATTCTCGAAGATCTTGAGCTGCATGCTTCTGCCCACATACATTTCCTTTGTAGTCCAGTCCATAAGTAAGCCTAGTAAGATATAAAACCAATGAGAACACAGCCATAACAACAAACGCTTGAAGAGAATTACATGTACAATCAAGTTTCACATCTTCTTTCAGACTTTCAGTTCCTCAGCAACCAATAAACATGGGATTTTTGTGGTATATTAGTTGAACAACTAGTGAAAGTAAAGAACCAAAAAACTTTAGAAGAAAAGGTTAAGTAGAAAATGTTGGACCGCAAGAAACACCCCTTCCCCAAACACACAAGGGAATCCAAATATTGTTAAAAATTAAACATCCATGCCAAAATTACCTAAAAAAAAAGCTATAAAGTAGCCTTTGATAAATAACAAGTCAATATTTCATGCCTTAAAGTTTCACTTAAAAACTACAGCTTCCACTTACAGAAATTCCATTAGCACATTGCACAATCAGATAAAGCTGCAAACTTTAAGATGCTCACCTTAATGGGTTTCCTCGGCTGAAAGCAAAGCTGGAGTTGACAATCATGGCGACCCAGAAAGCTATAAAGATAACAAGAACAGCTATGTCTCTGCATTTTCTGTTTTGCTTAATGATTCCACCCAAATGGGCGGTTCCATCACTTGAAGGGTACCTCCCTATGACTGCACCCAAAGGACCCCTCATTTTGAAGCCTTCGTATATATGTATGTATTTCTTTAGCCAACTGCAAGCAACAAAGCTTTGGTGCTTTAGTTCAGCACTTCAGGGAGAGATGCAGACAAATAAAGAAGGGACAGAAGTGGAGTAGAAGGTAGGACACTATTGAAGCTTCTGTAATGAGCAAAGGTTTATATTTTGGGATATTGAATATTGATAATGATTATTAATGATTAAATTTTTCATTATTCATTCTATCATAAGACAAAGATATTCTCTAAAGTCCAAAGTGTTTGTTAGAAAAATAAAAAAGACCAGAGTCCTTGTCTTGTGCGGCTCCCTACATAAAGATATCCGAACTGTGAGAAGTGTGTCGGTTCAAAGGAAAATTATGGGTCCTCTTGTGATTTTTGAAGCTGAGAATGACATATCTGAAAATTAGATTCAACAATCTGAAAATTAACTGATACAATTCAAATTTGAATAACGTTAACTCATTTAATATTATAATAAATATATCATAAGTTTTAAGTTATGAAGTTAATACTTTAATTACTTCATGAACTGTACAGAGGACATCATCATTCATCAAACTTCATTCATAAATATTTTTGCAAGATAAAAATAAAATAAATAATGCATAAGTCAAAACTTACTTATCCATGAGTATAAAAAAATATAAAAAAAACTCACAAATTAACTTACGCATAAATTAATTTTAAATTATATTAAAAATTATTTTTTATTATATTTGGAAACTGTTTAGAATATTTTAACGTATATTTTTTTAATTCAAAATTTAAGTTTTATAAGGAATTTTGATTGAAGTATATTGATATGGTATAGTGAGAGTTAAATTTAAATCTTGAGTCTTATTTGAGATTTTAAATTTAAAAAAGGTTATATAATTAAATTAATTTTCTAAGTGATAAAAATTTAGAAAATAGATAAAAAAATATAAAAGTATGATCCAGTGTCTCAATTTAGTACGCATATACTAGTTGATATTGTTATAAACTATAAAATTGATTATACACCAGTAACTTCTTACAAATATGCTAGTTGATATTTTTATAAAATATCATTATAATAATATAAAACATTATTTTGCCACTTAAATACATTCACCTATGTATCTTCTAATTGTAGTTTTAGTACATTTGTCGTATTAGTTAGAATTTTGAGTTGATACTTTCAGTGCATGTCACTTTCATTGGAAATAGTTTAATAACGAATTGATTTGGAAAAAAGGCATAACTAAAAAATGTAGAACATTTATTATTTTTTTTTTTTGCACTTTTAGCATTTTTGTATGTAATTTTCTTTTTGCAATTATACAAGTAAAATTTAAGATAATTAAAAAAAAAACATTTTGTACGTTGATTTATAGAACAAGATTGATATAGAAAGTAACATACCACTTCAATTCAGTCAAAAGCAAATATAAGAATGACTCATTTGTGGTATATTTAAGTTCCTGTGAAACATATAACATTTATGAAAACTAACCGACCTATTGACAATTAATATAAAAGTTTTATCTTTGCGTATTCATGGTTATATAACTTATGTAAAATATCAAAATAATGTATAAAATTTATTTTTCTTATAATAAATTCACAAGATTCTTGAAATTGTTACAGGATAAATAAAGTATTATATTTTAATATTGCAACCACAGATTTCATAAGTGTAGACAACAATTTTTTTATTTTGACAAGATAAACATGAATTAGTTGATTAATTGAATAAATAAATAATTGTGATCCTTTCCTTTCCTAGTTTTCTTCCTACGTTTGTCTCTGGTGGATTTGATTACCATAATGAGAGAATGACTAACTGGTAAATATTAAATAATCATGCTTTAGTAAAAATAATTGAGTTTCTCTGTTTTATGAAAAAAAATAAAAAAAGCAAAGACTATGTTGAAGAAAGGTGCGCAAGAATATGTTTGATACGGTGTATATATACCACTTATCAAATAAATTATTCATTAACTTAGGAATAGAGATAATTGTTATAAATTTTTATTATAATTTTTTATCAAATATTATACTAATAATAATTTTACATGAAAAATTATTTTTTATCTAATTATTAAATAAAAAATTCTATTATTATGATTATCTGTATTAAATTTTGTTATAGTTAAACAATAATAATAAAACAATTTATATTTTAATATAATTTGAAAAATGTACATTACATTAACTTTTCTTTATATAAATGAAACGTTGAATTTTATAACAATAAATTTTTTTATATATAATTTATGTAAAAATGATAATTTAATAGTGCTTTTTTAAGAAAATGCTATCCAATCACGAGATTAAATTATATAATATTTAATAAAAATTATTAGTAATTTGATATATTCCCTCATTTAAAAAGTTATCAAAATTTAGACTCTTTAAATACAGGGTAAGGATTTGATTTTTAATTATTAAGAGAATTTATCAACATTATTTTAGGATTAATACAAAGTTACTTATTGACCTGTATTTCTTTTTGTTATTCTTTTCAATTAAATTTCATGTATATATCATTAGGATATATCTTTTTCTTTATTTTTTTTAAATTGAAAATGCTATACGATATAAAAAATTATTGGTATTGAAAAATTAAACAAGAATTAACGTTATTTTTTATTTTTTTTAATTAAGCTTATTTAACCATATAACTGACACGAGAGATAAATTACATTTTCCGATATTTTTAAATTTTAATGTTTTTTTATATCAAAATAACCTTGTTTCATACTTTTTAGAGACCAATCTGAAGTTTCTTCCATAATATAAATTAATAAAAAAATTAGTCCATAGATTTAAAGCCTTTGTCAATAAGCCCTTATTAGGTTAGCAGAATTTCAAGCAACGATTAGTTTGCTGTATTAATAAAACAACAAAATATTACTCCTCCATGAACACTTATATAATAATACCTACATATAATGAATAGATAAATTATTATATAATAATATATTTCTAATAATAATAATATTATTAATATTAATCATATTAATAATAATATTAATTATATAATAAGACTATTAATAATAATAATGTAAGTAATAATATTAATTATTAATATTACCTAAAAAAAAATTCATAGGTACGTAGTAATATTAATCTATAGTAATATTAATCTAAGTGTGCGAGTAAATTACTTATTGATCTTATCTATGAATTTGAATATTTGAATCTGTAGGTAAAATTATCTTATATGTTTATATGTTGCTTAACTTTCTCATTCTTATTCAACTGAGACTTAGACTTACTTGGATTCATAACAATCTCTCTATCAAGTGAGAGTCCCTCTTCCACATTAATACACTCTTCTTCGAGCACAAACATTTTCAAACACTGAGTATCTCACTCAAAAATGATCCTCACTTGTACCGTCGTTCACATACTTAAATGAGACACGCTTGCCTGAAACCTCCGTCAGGAGGACTTTCGATACAGGGATCAAGCTATACTCGTATGAGTCAGTCGCTGCCCAAGTCATCGGCTCTGATACCACTTGCTAAGAAAATCAAGGGGAGAAACATCAGGGAAGATCAAACAATAATGAGACAAGAGTCGACTCACACAAGGAAATGACATCACTTCAACCCAAAACCTGAAGGCATTGGGTTTGTTGGTCTTTTTTCTTCTACGTTGTTCAACTTTCTCTTTCTTATTTAACATGGGACTTAGACTCACACGGATTCTTAACACAAATAATACTCTTTTTTGTCGGGAGTGATTATATTCAAAGAATACTCGTTTAACTATGAATGATTGTGGTTTAAACAATTCTAAAAATATTTACTAGAAGTGGCTAGAAGTTCCAACAAAACTGAAAGAGTTAGTTAAGAATAACTACAAACTCAAACAATGTTCAAGAAATTAGTTAAAAAAACTACAAACTTAGAAAAGAAAAAAAAACAAGAAACACTTTAACTACATCATTCTCATTGTTTTTTCTCTTATTGATGGCCTTCACCAATTCACAAAAGTTATATTCATCCTCTCATTTCTTACTAAATTAATAAAACCAAAATAAAACAAATTAAGTAATGATATATAAACAAACTCATTAAAAAAAATAAGTAACAATTTCATATAACCCATCAATTATTCTTTCATATAATTGTCAAAAATTATTATTTAGACGCAGAAAAAACATAGAATAGTGGAGACAAGTGTTCCATGTTCTAATAAGAGTGACGAAACTTGCGGAAGTTGGAACATAAAGCAGAATCCGTGTGGGGTCTAAGTTATGCTCTGCGCCGCAACGCTCAGAATCCTCAATACCATTTTTGAATTTAGGTTGGAGGCTCACTGTTACTTCACACGTCAATTATTGCCTTCTTTATTTATATTTTCTCATACCTTATGCCAGTTATTTATATATATTTGGTTATGTGAAAAAAAATGAAAAGGTTAAGAATTTAAAAAAAATGATAATCGTAAATAAACGTGGACGCAGTTAAATCAAAATTAGCATTAACGAAAACATCACTTAAATATTACATTTCTAATTCAAATTGTGATACGTTAAAGAATTAAAAATTCAATCAAACATTGTGAAATATATTAAAGTATAATTAAAAAAATTAATAATTCAAATGTGAATTATTTTATTATTTCTTTACGTAACAATTTGAATTATTAATTTTTTTAATTACTTTTTAATATATTTCACAATATTTTAATGAATTATTATTTTTTTATCACAATTTGAATTAGTAATCACAAACGGTTCAAGATTACAGGGGTCTAAAACAAAAATAAAAAAATGATACTTTTTAAATTAATAAAATAATTTATTAAATTTATGATATTTTTATTTAAAGTTTAATTTTAATTTTTTTGATTAAAAATTATCTATTAAATTATTGTAATTAATTTCATTTAAAATATATTTTTCAATAAATAATAAAGTTATCTATTTAATTTTTACAAATTGATATTAACTAATATTTTATTAATTTAAATTTTGAAAAAACACACCTGTCAATTGAACAATTGATATCCCATTTGTTACATTATTCTATATGTTATATATGCATTTAAAAAATAATTTATTCTTTTTATGTACTTAAGAATGTTAATTAATTTAGTTTATTATTTTTAATCTCATTTTCAAATCAATCCATGCATTCATGTTAATAATATGCTCTTTAATTATTTCATAATTTTTTAACTTAATACTAATATTTCTCCAATCTCCACCGTGTTTGTTAGCTTATTTTGGCTTAGAGATTTCCAATTCAATTTATGCATTTATGTTAATAATGTGTTGTTTAGTTATTTTATAACTCTTTAACTTAGCATTAAGATTTCTTTAATCTCAATTGTCTTTGTTTTCTACTTTATTTGTACAACAAAAAACATTAAACAATTTACATAAGAAAAAAGACTCTAGTTAAATCTTTGGAATAAATTAGCCATCTTATTTCATATTTTTCTCCATTAGGAAACTTTTAAATGTAATTTGATGTGAAAAAGTGTCTAAAGTATTTATTCTTTGAAAAATCTATATTAGTTATTCTAATAAGGCTTTTCCTACTAACAAGTTTCTCAATTTAGTATCAATATGCCCCCATTAACTTGGATCATACATATTTTTAATAGTAGAATCATTTAGTCTTGTAATTTCCTCCTCATTTATCATGAGTTTGAGAATCAAAATTTTATTTTCATTGATATATCTACATATTATATTGTTATATTGCTCATTCAAAGTGTATTTTCTAATTCATTTTCTTTTATAAATGTATATGTAGCTCATTTTTGCGAGCTAATTAAAACCTCAAATATTTTTTTTTAAGTTTTGAATAACCTAATTCATATTTTGATTCATATTTTTTAGTTGACATATTTTATATTTTTATATAAAATTAAAAATTAATATATATTTAACATTGAATATAAGTATCTTGATCATACTATCTTGTCTTAAAGTTTTAAGTCTTCTTCACATTTCTACAGTTCTGCCCTTTGGTAAGTGTGTTTACATTTAATTTATAAATTCTAAATTTTTAATGCCCTTTCTTGAATCTCTGCACAAATTATTTTGAGATTAATTAAGTAATAAATAAAGAATAAAATAATTTTGAGATCAATTCATCACTCTTGCAATTGAAGATTAGGATATAATCCTTGAACAGTAGAAGCTTAATAATATATACTTATATAGTCATATTGTTAATTTTTTATGTTAATAAACTGATAGATTATTACTTTGTTAGATTTTAAACTCTTAAATTAACAATTTTAATAAAAAAAATAACATGATAATTTGATAAAGAGACATGTAACTAGTAATGAATCATTGGCAAGAGAGAAATTGATTGAATAATGGTAAAACAAGTTCTAATTTTTTATTTTTACCTGATAATGAAGCATCTAAAAGGACCAAAAGCTAACACAAACTCCAGTTCTTCAATCTACTATTTCAAACCTCTAAACAGAAACACACTCATAGATATACAACAACAATACTAAATAGTGATAAAACAAGTTTTTGGAATTGAATAAGAGGCCAATAACAATTAAACACTCAAGTTGAAGTAATAGTATAACCTTACCTATTCAATATCTTTTTAAAAAAGTTAAACATACTATTAATTTATTATTTATTAGGAGAAAGTTCAAAAACTATTATTCATTAAATGATATTTATAGTATCAATAGAACCTTAATAGTCAATTGAGATATTTTAAATTTTTAATTAAAATTTATTTTTAAGTGTACTTTTTAAATTAAATATTTTTTTATTTTATAATAATATATTAGTGTTAAATATTTTTGATATCTAAAATCTTTGTTTTACTTGCTTGGACTTTAAGTTAGCATTGCAAATAAGAAACACAGTTTAACATCATTAAATTTGAATGAAAAGATGATATCATGATTTCATTTAAGCTCACCACATCCTCATTGTACTAGAGTCAATGATATCTGGACCAAAATGGAACATTTGAAAAGATATAGAGAGAGTAAACATTAATGTATTATAAAAAATACAAAAAATGTCAATTTATTAATTTTCATGTAAAACTTGAAATTTTATAGTATCAGTCCTCTCTTTGGCTTGGGGGTATGCTTAATAAGAAGGGAGACGTGAAGTATAAATCCTTTATCCAAAAATGGGCCGTATGAGTCTATTAACCTTTTTAGTTAAACATTAACCCTATTTCACAAGAACTCTGGATCCAATGATAACTTCATCGGTGAAACAACAACAACAACAACAACAACAACAATAATAATAATAATAATAATAATAATAATAATAATAATAATAATAATAATAATAATAATAATAATAATAATAATTTGTTAAGATTTTTAAAACCAACTCCATATTTATCAAGTATTATAAACAACAACTTGGAGGTCAAGTTAAATAACTAATATTGGAATATTCAATTCGACTACTCATCCATTAGTTAATATTTAGTACTTGAATGTAGTTCTTTAGAAAAATAATAATTTCATAAAACAAGATGGTAATGGGACAACTCCTATTCGGGCTAACCAAGATGGATTAAAAACATCAGTGGCAGAACAAATTGGCACCTACCGTGGGATAGGTAAATTTTTCCTACTCCTACTATACAAAACTTAAGAGAAAACCTTATATCCGAAATGAGAAACAATAGACACTCTACGTCCAATGGAGGAACTATCTCTCGAACATGAAATGCGGTAAATTTGAAATGAAATTTTATTTTAGTTGATAGACATTAAGTTTGGAATTTTATTCCATAAATAAACATTTTTGCACATGGTAACACTTTTTTTCCATGAGTTTTTTGATAAATTTTTCCTAAGAGCTTTCAGTGAGGTCACATATCAATAAAATTCCTATGTTTTCTTTAAACCTTGTGTATTATTTGCTAGATATTGAATATGCAGGTCGCAAAAACATGGCTAAAGAGGCTTATGTTAATGAAATAACAAAAACATGGTCGAAGAGACACATGTTAATGAAATAGTAAAAACATGATCGAAGATATGCATGTTAATGAAATCGCAAAACATATGGTCGAAGACGCACATGTTAATGAATGACCGAAAGGTGCATGTTAATAAATCGCAAAAGCATGGCCAAAGAGGCGTATGTTAATGAATGACCGAAAGGTGCATGTTAATAAATCGCAAAAACGTGGCCGAAGAGGCCCATGTTAATGAATCCCAAAAACATGACTAAAATGTGAATGTTAATGAATCGCAAAAATATGATTGAAAAGTGCATATTGATGAATCGCAAAAACATGACTGAAAGGTGCATGTTAATGAATCGTAAAAACATGGCCGAAGAGACGTGTGTTAATGAATTGCAAAAACATGATCGAAAGGTGATGTTAATGAATCACAAAAACATGACCAAAAGGTGCATGATAATGAATCTAAAAAACATGGTGAAAGAGGCGCATGTTAATAAATCGAAAAAACAGGCTGAAAGGTGCATGTTAATGAATTGAAAAAACATGGCCGAAAAGACACATGTTAATGAATCACAAAACCATTACCGAAAGATACATGCTAATGAATCGCAAAAACGTGACCGAAGAGAATCATGTTAATGAATCGCATAAACATGATTGAAAGGTGCATGTTAATAAAAATTGCAAAGTCAAAGTCAAAAGGCTTAACGATGCAGGAGCCGAAAGGTTTAATGTTGCGAAAGAAGAAAGTCAAAGCCAAAAGGCTTAATGAGTCAAAGGTGAAAGTTCCAATAATGCCAAAGCAGAAAGACATAGCCAGAATGTCTAATGATGAGGAAGCCGAAAGGCCTAATGATGCCGAAAGTGAAAGTCAATGTTGAGAGGCCTAATGATACAAAAGCCAAAAACATGACCAAGAGCGATGATGACGCAAAAGCCGAAAGTCATGATTGAAAGGCTTAATAATGTAGAAACCAAAAGTACATCAGAATCATCATGGAAGTACAAAAATAAACATTCACAAACAAACTAGTTTTTATGATTAAAAAAAAAACACTCATTATTTTCTCACTTTACATTTAAATTTTATTCACCATTCAAAAAATAATGTCTAATTTCAAAATAATAAAAAGTCAACATAAAATATAATATTATCTTATTCATCATCACAAAATGATTAAGAGATGCCAACATAAACTTATTTGTCTATAAATATTCATTAAAAATAAATGGTGTGAAAAATAACAAAGGGTAAGTTTTTTTTTTTATTAAGATTTGAAATGTTAAATACACTCTAAACAACTATACTAATAACTGTGATTAGATCATATATTAAAGAATCTACAATTTATAACACATTAACTTTTAATTTCAATTATATATTATTTATATGAATTTTATATATAAATTAATTCTGCTTCATAAGTCATATAAAAGAAAAAAAATAGTTATACGTTAACAAAATTATCTAATGTAGAAATGAGTACAATCAAACATATTATATATTTGTTAACACTGCTAAGAAAAAAAATAATAATAACTTTAAAAAAGTCAGAAAAATGTTCAATTGAATAAATGTACTTTTTTGTTAAAGAAGTTTTTTTAACTTAAATTTAAAGACGTTTTAAATAAAAAATATATAAATTCTTTTAATGCTTTATTATTAAAAGAAAAATTTCTACTAGCAAATTTACATAATGTAAATCTACTTTATTATAATAATATTGTATTGTCGCGACCTAAAAATCACAACGGGTATGACGATCCACATAAAAACAAATGAAAAGAAAGAAAGAAATGGAGTCGCCACCATAATTTTTTTATGAAAAACTATGGAAAAACTAAGAAAAGAATAAGGAATAAGTCTACGAACTAGAAATGAGTTCGGGAGTCGGTTACGCGTGGGAAAGGTATTAGCACCCCACAGCGTCTGTCTTAAGACAGTACCTTTAATTAAATAATCAAAATCCAATGTGATTTTTAGAATATTTATTTTTCCCAAAAATATAATATATAAAAAAAAACAATTAAAAAACCAAATAATAATTTTTAAATTAAAGGACCCGACAAGGATTGACCCTGCTCCTACGTATCAACATCCTTAACGGGTGAAGAATCAGGGAATACGTAGTTCTACCTATGTGATTGGGTAATTTTGAAATT